>SAMEA3663025__coassemble_307_pt1 | contig 55895 bp, 64 predicted proteins | sample SAMEA3663025__metabat2_high_PE_042 | metagenome-assembled genome bin SAMEA3663025 (sample SAMEA3663025) | pig gut metagenome | biome: pig gut; feature: pig-associated habitat; material: faeces | place: France | collected 2012
ACTCTATATGAGTTTTTTTTGTCGTGCTTAGTTATTCTTTCTATTTCCACACTTACTCTCCTTAATAAAATCTTTTAGCAAGCCTTAAATATATTATAAAAGAAAACACAACTATTTATCAATTAATTTCTTCTTTCCATGAGAAGGAAACCGTTTCAACTTTTTCATATATTTTGTCTTTTAAATCAATCGTAATTACTAAATCATATGTATTTTCCAATTTATTTACATCATATTTGATCAATACAACATTAAGGTGTGTATTATCTAATTTAAGCGAAAACGTTGAAATTTCATATTTAGAATCAATATCATTTAAAAAAATTTCTACACTTTTTTTATTTTCTTTTTCTATTAGTCGTATATCATCTTCTTGGATATTTTGCACAACTTGATAAGACACAGGGCATCCTTCACACATTTTATCTTGATAAGAAATATTGCATGAAACAAGAATTATAAGAAAAAAGAATATACTTATTATTTTTTTCATAATGACCTCCTCTTCTAATAATAATCGTTTATTTTGAACAGAATTCTTTAAATTCCATCATCTCTTCATAAGTTTCAAAAATTCCGACAAAATACTGATTTCCCATCGCTCCTGAAAGAATATAAGGCATATCTCCTTTATCGACAATTCTATTTCCATATTTATTCATTATATCTTGATAAGAATGAGAATAATATCTCCAGAATCTACGTGCGTAATATGCACAATAATAATTCTTTTTATTCATATCTTGATAATTATTATCATAAACAATCATATCAGCCCATATTGCATAAGAAGAAACGCTATGAGCAAAATTTAACATATCAGGAGTATATCCTCCAGGACATCTCATATTAACTTCTAGTCCAATAAGATCTCCTACTTCCCCAAGACCTTTTTTGGCTTCTTTTAATCTAAAGAATTCTAAATGAAAATATCTGCTTTTGGCTCCAAATGCCTTAAGAGTTCTTCTTCCTACTTCTTCTAAATCACTAGGTACATCTTTATTTGAATAATAAAAGACATCTAAATCATTATTAACTATTTCCATAATAGGAGTTGGGAACACTTCATTTGACATAAATAAAGGTTCACCCGTAGAAGAACAAATTCCATCAAAAGAAATTAAATCACCATTAATAAATTCTTCCATGATATACTTAATATTTGGAAAATTTTCAAAATAAAATTTTTTTAATTCCTCTTCATTATGTATCTTATAAGTAGCGTAAGCCCCTACCCCATTATCAGGTTTTACAATGACGGGATATCCTACTTCTTCTACAAATTCTTTTCCTTTTTCAAATGTTGTAGGAATGATGTAACGAGCAGTTTTTACGCCACCATTTTTATAGCAAGTCTTCATTGCTTCTTTTGACTTAAAGAAATTAATTTCATCTATCTTTTTACCAGTATTTACATTGAAATCTGTTCTTAATCTAGCATCTTGTTCTAACCAATATTCATTATTGGATTCAATATAATCAATCTTTCCATATTTTGATGCAAAATATGCAACAGCCCTATACATATCATCATAATTAGATAATGAATTGACGCGATAATATTCTGTTAAAGAAGAGGTAAGTTCCTCAGAAATATTATAATCTTCTCCAATACCTAAAACATTCACACCACGATTTTTTAATTCTTTACAAAAACGAGAATAAATATGAGGAAATGTAGGCGAAACATAAATAAAATTCATAAAAACACCATCCTTTGTAATAATTTAACACACTATTACATTTTTTTACTATTTCACTAATAAAATTTATGATGAAAGCATTTTCATAAAAAGAAAAAAGACATTTTCATGTCTTTATAAATCACAAGTTGAACTTGCCGCACAAGCAGTGGTTGCGCAACAAACTGTACATATACATACCGTCGTTTGATAATTAATAATTTGATGAATAATAGAAGAAGTCAAAGTGCATTTTGTTAGTTCTTGCCCATTTAGTGATAATAAACAAGCATAAGCATTTCGTGTTCCTTTATTGAGCTTACATCCAAAAATACCTTTTAATTCAGGTTGATGTTTAAGCTGTGCACTTATAGATTTTATCTTCTCTACATAACTATCAGGATTTACTTTTCCTATAGCACTTATTCCAAGAAGCGGTATAAAAAAGTCATTACCAAAACGAATCTTATTATTTTTTAAGGCATTATATATTTCAACAAAACGATTTACTTTTTCTTCATCACTATCATCATCTAAAGCTAAAATCATAGCGGTAGTTTGTCGAGCATTAGATGGCATTTTTACTTTTTCTTTTAAAATATCATAGCAAGATATATAAGAAGCGTAGGTTTTATCTAGATCAGAAGAAAACTTTATCATTAATGCCAAACTGCCATAATCTTCCCCTCCGGTAAGAAAAGGATGATTTTTCCTTTCTTTTTTATATAATTCCTTCATTTTTGATGAAAAGGAAACAACTTCTTCCTCACTTTGATCAACTAGTAAATAAGCAACTAGAGGAAGGTAATATGAAGAAGAAAAATCTTTTCTTAAGGTTTGATAATTCTTAATTATTTTATCAACACTATCTTCTTTTCCATCAGCATCCATAGACGCATATATTAAAGAATCAGCGGAATTTCTTAACGAAGAAAAAATACTAACCCTAGATTTAAATTCATTTTTTATATTAATCAAATTAGTTTTTGACACTTCTTTTTGTTTTGAAGTATAGATAAGCGCAGCACCAGAAGACACTAGTGCTCCTTGCTTTAAAGTTTTATTAATTTCTAAAAAGTTTTTACAAAATAAACTAATGTTATCCATAATATACACTCCTATAAATGATTGTTATTTATCCTTTGTTTGTAATTTTTTATATTCTTCTTTAGTAAGAATCATATATACACTATCTTCTTTTGTGCCATAGCGTGTTTCATAAATGATATCTTTATAAAATTTAAATCCATTCTTTTCTTGTACTCTTTTTGATCTAATGTTTCTTTTGAAGAAGCTACCGGCAATAAAATCTAATTTTACTTCTTCAAATAAATATTTAACTACACCTTTAATTGCTTCACTCATCAATCCTTGGCCCCAATAATCTTTTGAAAGGACGTATCCAACTTCTCTTCCTTTTAAAGAAGAGAATTCATCTAATTCTTTTTCATTATATTTTTCTATACCTATTGAACCGACCACTTTATTATTATAAACAAGAGCAAATTGATTCTTTCCCGCGATAAAAATATCAAGAATATCTTTTGATTCTTCTAAGTTTTTATGTGGTAACCAACCACACATTTGACCTACACCATCCACTTTTGCATATTCATAAAAATCATAAAGATCATTTTGGCAAAATGGTCTTAATGTTAATCTTTCAGTTTTAATTGTTCTTCCAGTTACATCAATTTCTTTATTCATTTTACACCTCAAAAAAAACCAAGATTTAAATTATTTCTTGGTTTACATGTTATTATGATTTATATGCTTGTTTTAAGTTAATAGATGAGAAGTGAGTTAATTGATTACCATCAACAATAATTACATGTGACATATCGCTTCCCTTTATGATAGGATTTAATGTTTCATCTTTACCTATAAACATCTTAATAGTAGGAGAAGGAGAATGAATGCCTCCAGTAATTTGATTAATATATTCTATAGTCATATTCAAATCTAATGTTGCATGAATTCTTGTTAAGACAATAATCTCAATTTGAAGTTCGTAAGCAAGTTGAGCTAAATCATCCAAAATTCTTTGTTTTAATTCCATCTTTTGGGCAATAGTATATGTAGCATATTCATGATCTGTAGTTTTAGCTAATAGATCTAGATAATCAATATAAACAACATCAACGGATCCCTTCGCGGATCTAATAGCCTTTTTGACCATTTCAAAAGTCCAATTACTTGCGCCAAGAACATTTAGTTTAAATAATTCATCAAATCTTAATCCAAAGTGATTAACTAATTTTGTATAAATAATAGATTGACAATATTCATATGAGACAAAGATAACGCTCTTACCAGAACGAAGTTGCTCAGCACAATCGTAACAAGCAATTGTACTTTTTCCCATATCTGTTTTGCCACCTAAAACTGATAAGCTTCCTTTTTCTGTTTTTATAATTTCCATAAAAATTTACCCTTTCACTTTATATAGAAATTGTATGACAAAATCACTTTAAAAGCAAGGTGACAAATTAAGGAAAAAGAAAATAATTATTTATTATTCTTTAATAATATTGTATATTACTTAAGGATATATATCCAAGACAGTTCATGAACCATCCTGTCTATAAACAAAACTAGGACAGATTTTTTATGTTCTTAGTTAGATGGGTCATCTAACTTTTTTTATTTTTTAGGAGGATATAATGAAAAATTTTAAAGTTAAAAAAATGACCTTCTCTGCTATGATCGCAACTATTTATTTTGCTTGTTGTTTCGTCAATCCATCATTTGCAAGTGGAGCGATTCAATGTCGAGTTGCTGAAGGTCTATGCTTACTTTCTTTATTCTTTAAGGAAGCTCTTATCGGTGTTGTAATTGGTTGCTTAATCTTTAACATCACGCAAGGCATCTGGTACGATATTGTATTTGGCACTTTAGCTACTTTACTAGCTTGTCTAACCACTTATTTTATTGGACGTCTTATCAAAAAAGATTGGTTAAGAATCATTCTTGGTGGATTACCTGCTGTACTATTTAACGCTTTGATCATACCTTTTGTTTTGATTAAGGGATATGAAATACCTGATGGTTATTGGTACTTATTTTTAACCGTTGGTCTTGGAGAACTTATCGCAGTATATGTAGTAGGAGGAGCCATCTATTTCCCTTTAAAAAAATTATTCATACATCAAGGGATAAGCGAAGATTTACTTCATAAAGAAGAAACTAATGAATAACGATAAAAAAGTAGCGAAGAACTAATCCTCGTTGCTTTTTTCTTTAATTATTTTTAGTGTTAAAAATAATAATAAAATTACAATCAAAGTAATCTAGATATATCAAGGATTTTGATTAAATAAATAATAATGTGGATATAAAGTCATCATATTATTGATCGAACTTTAAATTTTTATAACAAAATTCTGCGAGTTCTTCAGGAGATTCTAGAAGTTCATCATCAATCCATTTATTGATTCTATTGACAATACCTCCAGCCCACAAGATACGTTTATTCTTCTCTTCTAAACTAATGTTTTTTACATTATGAAGAACCAATTCATTAATCATTTCTAAATAACCATATCTAAAAGAGGCATCAAACATCAATTTTAAAATATCACTATATTTCCTTACAGTATAAAATAAAGTAATATACCAATCTAAATTAATCGTGCGGCGAAATGGGCTTCCTATTTCATTTAATATCTCTTGATTGACATCTATGATTTTTGATTTTAGTACATCGTCAAGACATTTATAATTATTGTAAAAAGCCATACGCGATACTCCAGCTTTTCTACATAATTCAGTAATAGAAATGCTTCTATATTGTTTTTCTTTCATCAATAAAATCAATGCATCTTGCAAAGCTTCTTTAATAGCATAATTTAATTCTTTATTATAAGAAATTAAGCCTAAAACATTCTTTTTTACAGTCATTACAAATACTCCTTTAATGTCATTCGTGATTTTACCAATATTGAAATAAATAAAATATAAATGTAATATTAATTCACGGTTATTACAAGTGTAATAACTGTAAGTATTATATCATAAACATATAAAAAAAATTAATTAGATATATTTCTTAATAAATAGATGATATAAAGAATTTTTAGATCTTACATAGAAAGAAAGGAAATCAAAATGAATATAAAAATTGTTACAGATTCTGGTTCTGACATAACTAAAGAAGAAGCAGAAAAATTAGGTATTGAACTAATTTCCATGGAAGTTAGCATCAATAAGAAAACATATTTAGATGGTGATACTATAAGTGTAGATGAATTTTACAATCAATTAGAAGAATGCACTGAGCTTCCAAAAACTAGCCAAATTAATCCATTTAGATTTGAAGAATTATTTGATAGACTAACTAAAAATGGAGATAAAGTTATAGCTATCTTATTATCTTCTAAATTATCAGGAACTTACTCAAATGCAAAAAGCGTAGAAAGCAATTACAATAACAATGTTTATGTAGTCGATAGCTATAATGCGGCTTTAGGACAAAAAATCATTGTTTTGTTAGCTCTTCAACTTGTCAAAGAAGGAAAGAGTTTTGAAGAAATTATTGCCACGATTGAAAAGGAGAAACAAAGAGTTTCCATAATTGTTTTACTAAATACATTAAAATATTTAAAGATGGGTGGAAGAATATCTCCTTTTGTAGCTTTCGCAGGAGAAACACTTAACTTAAAGCCTCTTGTTGGTGTAGTTGATGGCGAAGTTAAATTGATTGGAAAAGGAAGAGGATTTGTTAAATCCAAAAAGATAATCAATGAACTAATTGCTCAAAGAGGTGGTATTGATACTTCTTTGCCATATGGAGTTAGTTATTCAGGAACTGATAGTAGCAAAGCTATTGATTATATTAAAGAGAATGCTTCTCTTATTAATATTGATAAAGATGTTGAACTTAGTCAATTCGGTTGTACCATCGGTACACACATTGGGCCTAATGGTATAGGAATTGCTTTCTTTAACAAACAAAAATAAAAAACAAAAGATTAAGTACATATGATTTTATAATCATGTGTGCTTTTTATTTTGTCCAAGTTAATCTTGCTATATAAAGATAAAAAAGCAATACTTTTTCATATTGCTTTACTTTTGGTAATGTTTATAAACATATCATTTAATACAACTTCGTCCCACTTCGTAATCCTTCAAAAAATGTCCGTACCCTTGCTTGCGATTTTCGTGCCACTAAAAACAAATGGAGTAAGGAGGAAAATTGAATAATTTCCTTTTCCTCTCACACCACATAACGTGCCGTTTTGCATTATGCGGTTCAACTTATTTTTAAAGTGAAACAACAAAAACACCGATATTTCATAAGATTTACCGGTATTTCATTTAATTTATTATTTTTGTATGTTTTGAAAAGAAATCAATATGATTATTTCACATTATTATTCAACAAATAGAACGTTTTAATTTTTATTCAAATATCCATCCTTTGGTGTCCAATAAACCTCTAGATATTCTCTTGAAATTGTATAAACATCTATTGTTTCATCATTTTCATTGAAAAACTCTACTTCAAAATCATTTTCAGTATATTTCAATACAATACACCCTTTTGTTCCTACTTTTAACTCTTTAAATGGTTTAATTAATTTTACACAATCCAATTCGTTCATAAAATTTTATAATTTTTCTAATCTTTCAGTTTCGTAATCCTCAACAATAAATGAGCCATCATTTATTTCAGATAATCTATTCTTAATTTTTCGAATTAGTTCTAACATTCTATTTTTTGTTTTTCTTTCCAATTCTTCATTGAACCAACATGCTTGATCGTGAGAATCAAATTCATAATAAGAATCAAACAATTTTCTAGTTTCCTCATTAAGTCTAGTTAATTCTACATCTTCATCAATTAAATCATAATTAGTTGAAATACCATCTTCATCGCATACCCATAATACGCCATGAACAAATTCATTCATTAATTTAACTATAAACATTTAATTTCCTTCTTTTTTATGTGGATAAGCAGAAACTATAAACCCATTCGTACCAATACCTATAAATATGTGATAATTTCCTTCATCGCTATATTCTCTTCCTTTACATCTAAATCAAGTGATTTAACCCAATCTATAACTTCTTTATTGCTTACGTCTTGTGAAAATCTTCTACCATCTAGTACATTTGCTTTAGGCTCAAGTTTTTTTATTTCTGATACACTAGTTTCAATATCACTTCCTTCTGAAGTACAAAATGGAATAATTGTATATTCACTTAAATCACAACTTTCAAAAAATGTGTACATTATTTTAGGAAGTTTTACCCACCAAATAGGATATCCTATAAATATGGTATTATATTTCTCTACAGCAATACTATTTGCGATTTCAGGTCTTGAATTAGGATCGTATTGTTCTTGATTTGCCCTAGAATAATAATCGCTAGAGTCTAAATCTTCACTTGTATATGGAATGGTAGGTATTATTTCAATCAATTCACAATCTATATAGTTTGAAATAATTGTCGCAACATTTTCGGTATTATTTGTGGCACTAAAATAAATTACTGCAATATTTGAATTTGATTTCACTTCCTCATTCGTACCTGATTCATCAGTGGTATTTGTACATCCAGTTAAAAATAAAGAAATTAAAAGTAAAACATATAATATTTTTTTCATATCCATTCCTCAATATCGATATCTTATACTTTAGTCTATCAAATGATACCAAGAAGTTCAACAATAATTAATTTGTAATATTACTTCGTATTTTCCTCAAATCACCCACGTGAGAGGCCGTCTCTCTAGGTTGCCTATCTGCAAGCGTAGGACACTGTATTCTTTAGAGACAACGTAAAACGAGCAAATAAAAAAGGGCTACTGCACCTGAATTTAAGCAAAATAAGCCTTAAAAAAGCAAAATAGCCCTTAAAACGAAAAAAGAACTGATATTTGTAGTATCAATTCTGTTGTTTCAATATGGTGCCTCTTGCCAGAATTGAACTAGCGTTTGGTCATTACCATTGACCCGTTCTGCCACTGAACTAAAGAGGCGATAACTATATTAAATAATAAATAGGTATCGCGTCTTTGTCAATCAAAAATTAAGAAAGAAAAGATAATCTTATTTATCAAATAATACATCTTCTATTTTTATTTTAACTTCTTCAAATAAATCTTTATCTAAAGTTACCTTTCCCTCTTTTACTCCTTTTATCTTTCCAATTCTTCTTTTTGATACAGACCTAATCGCATCAACTTTTAATATTGAATGAAATTTTTTATCTCCATCGCTAAGTTCATCAATTATTCCTAAATCTATATATAATGAATTAACGCTTTCACTTCTACTAAGTGGAATAACTACTACATTACCAAGAGATACATTAATCACCAATGCATAATGGCCCTTAGTTTTATAATCAGACAATTCCGTTCCTACATTGATACCAAACTCCACCCATACTATATCACCTGGTTTAAGATTTTTAGGTTGATTTAAATAGCTTTTTTTATTCACACTGCTTTCTAAGTATACTGTTTTTCTTTCTAACCAATTTAAATATTCTTTAGCAAGTTCAAAATCAAGCTTACTAAGTCTTTTTTCAATAGAGTCAAATGTATTTTCTAGTATTTTCTTATTCCTTTTCGAAGATTTAAAAAGCATATATTAATCCTCTCCTAGAATTAATATATGCAGTTTCTTATTTTTCGATAATTCTTCCGTATAAATTATATGTATCGTAATCTTCAATTACAACACTAATTTCTTTTCCTTCTTCTAAAGGTTCTTCTGATTTTATATAGATGTTACCATCTATATCATCTGGAGCATTCCAAGCACATCTAAATAAATAATCATCATGTTCTTCATCATAATCAATAATGATTCCTTTAAATGTTTGGCCAACTCGTTTTTTATTATTTTCTAAAGATATTTGAGCTTGTATTTCCATTATACTTTCATACCTTTGTTGTTTAGTCTCTTCATCAATTTGATTTTCAAATGTTGCAGACAGTGTTCCTTCTTCTAAAGAATAAGTAAAACAGCCTAGATGATCAAATTTTACTTCTTGGATAAATGATTTTAAATCTTCAATATCTTCTTCCGTCTCTCCAGGAAATCCTACAATCAATGTTGTTCTTAAAATAGCATTAGGCACCTTGTCTCTTATCTTTTTGATTAAAGAAAGAAGGAATTCTCTATCACCACGACGGTTCATACTTTGAAGTAATTTAGAAGAACTATGTTGAATTGGTAAATCAAAATATGGTGTTAATCTTTCTTCTTTACCCATTAATTCAATCAATTCATCGGATAATTCATCAGGATATAAATATAATAAGCGGATGTAAGAAAATTCTTTTATTTTAAGAAGCTCTTTTAATAAAGTTACCGTAGTAATATTTTGACCTTCAAAATCAGAGCCATAACGTGTTGTATCTTGGGAAATTACTACAAGTTCTTTAACTCCTTTTGAAGCTAAATCCTTCGCTTGATTTACTAAATTTTCTAAAGGATATGACACAAAAGATCCTCTAATGAGTGGGATAGCACAATATGTACATCTATTATTACATCCTTCGGATATTTTTAAATAAGCTGTATAAAATGGAGTTGATAAAACTCGTGAAGAGAAATCAAAACAACCAACCATTTTTTTAATCTTCATTTTTTCGCTAATTAATTCACCTAGTTTATCATAATCTCTAATAGGAACAAATAAATCTACTTCTGGTAATTCTTTTTCTAATTCTTCTTTATATCGTTGAACCAAGCAGCCAGTGACCACTAAAAGGGCGTTATAAGAAGCCATTTCTAAAATTGTATTTATAGATTCTTGTTTACTAGATTCTATAAAGCCACAGGTATTAACAATGATTACATCAGCTTCACTTGGTGATGAAACTATCTCAAAATCATTATTTTTCATTAATGCAAGGATGGCTTCAGAATCCACTAAATTTTTCGCGCATCCTAGTGATACTAACCCTACTTTCATGTAAATTCTCCTTTACAAATCTCATATCATATTAAGCATAAATTCATATAGAAAAAAAAGCAAACAAAAAAACAGAAAAACAAGTTTACACTCTATTTTCTGTTTAATAAATCACTTTTATTTTGATTTCTTTGATGCAGGTTTTGCTAAGAAGCCATCGATTAATAATACTAATCCAACTAGCAAAACAATAACAACAAATATCCAAAGAATAACAATATCTTGGAATAATGGTTTTGCAAATAAATAAGCACCAAATGAAACAAAGGCAATAGAAATCACTAACCACCAAATTGGGAAGCGATCATTATCACCTCGTTGATGATAATATGCTCTAAATAGTTCCACACTACCTCTACACCATAATGCTAAGCCAAATATTGCACATGCTCCACCAACATTGATAATTTTAAATTGTTGTAATACACATCCTAAAGCAATAAGAGCTAACAAAACAAATTCAACAATAGTAAGTACTAAAATTACACCTTTTTGTCTCTTTCTCAATTTTTTAATTAAGAAAAATACTAAATATAAAACGATGACTACAGCAATTAAAATATTGATAATTTGCTTGCCCCAATCCTTCCAGAAACACCAATCCCACGAAGATGGCCAAACAGGCATTAATGCTACACCAGCAACAATTAGTAATGCGCCAAGAACAAAATATAGCCAAAACAATTTAGTCTTTGCAGGTTGAAATACTTTTTTTACTAATCCGTTCATAATATACTTCCTTTCACTTAATAAATATTTTAACCCTTTATCTTTATTTTTGTAAACAAGTTTTAGATGATATATATCTTTTATCTTTTAAATATTCATTATTTTATTAATAAATACGCTCATCATACCTCAATTTGTAAAACACGTTTATCAATTGATTTATATTTTTATCTTTCCTAGATATAGTTAGAACTAAGTAGTTATTTTACAAACCATTAACGTCTTTCTTCTTACCTTTATAATAGATAGATTCAATAATACCTCCCCCTAAACATCTGTCTCCTTCATAAAAAACAGCTGCTTGTCCAGGAGTTACCGCTTTATATGGAGCATCATAAAGAAGTTCTACACTATCCTCATCAATAAACTTTAAAGTCACTCCTAAATCAGGTTGACGATAACGGAACTTGCATCCCACGTGTATTGCTTCTTTTGGTTTTTCGCCGTTTATCCAGTTAATCATTTTAATTAGTGCGCGATCAGACATCAAATATTCATTTTCATCTCCTTGAGAAACATACAAAATATTCTTTTTGACATCCTTTCCAACCACAAACCAAGAAATTGGATCAATGCCTTTGATTCCTCCAATACCTAATCCTCTTCTTTGACCTAAAGTATAGTATAACACCCCATCATGATGACCAACTACTTTAGATGTAGCCACATCGACAATATCACCTCTTTTGGAAGGTAAATAATTATTCAAAAATTGCTTAAAATTTCTTTCTCCAATAAAACAAACTCCTGTTGAATCCTTTTTTGTAGCCACTTCTAAATCTAATTCCTTAGCGAGTCTTCTAACATCCGGCTTTTCTATATCACCAAGAGGAAATAAACAAGAAGATAATTGTGCTTGATTAACTTGGCTTAAAAAATAAGTTTGATCTTTATTTTTATCAAAGGATTTATGCATTTCTACGCTTCCATCTTCTTTATCCACGCGCTTAGCATAATGACCAGTAGCAATATAATCAAAACCATTATCTTTTGCAAATTTTAAAAATTTGTCAAATTTAATATACTTGTTACAAAAGATATCAGGATTTGGAGTTCTTCCCTTTTTATATTCATCTAAAAAATAAGAGAATACGTCATCCCAATATTCTTTAACAAAATCAATTCTATATAATTTAATTCCTAGTTTTTCCGCGACTTTAACTGCATCGTAATAATCTGCTTCTTGTGGGCAGCAATCATTATTTAAAGTAGGATTTCCTAAGAAATCACCATTGGCAATCGCGTCCCAATTGCGCATAAATCCTGCTGAAACATCATATCCTTCTTTTAATAATAAATAAGCCGCGATTGCAGAATCAACTCCGCCTGATAATCCTACCATTACTTTAATATTCTTTTTTTCCATACTACAAATCCTTACTATCAATCATCAATGTAAAAGGTCCATTATTTAATAATTCCACCTTCATATCAGCACCAAATATTCCTTGTTTCACTACAGGAACAAGAGTTTTTAAATAACTAATTGTATAGTCATATAGTTTTGTTGCTCTTTCTGGACGCATCGCATTTATAAATGATGGACGGCGTCCTTTTTTTATATCCGCATATAAAGTAAATTGAGAAATGCAAAGAATCTCTCCACCAATGTCAGTAAAAGCTAAATTGGTTTTCCCTTGTTCATCCGCGAATAAGCGAAGTGAAACAATTTTATTCATCACTTTATTTACTATTTCTTCATTATCTCCTTCTTCAAATCCAACAAGAAGCAAAAATCCTTCGTTAATTTGCGAATATACTTTTGAATCAATAGTAACAGAAGCATGAGTAACAACTTGTAAAACTACGCGCATAATAAAAACACCTGCCTATACATTTCATTTTATAATATTCATAGGTTTTTATTAAGAGATTTTATTATTTTTCTAGAATAAACACATAGATTTATAAATGTTAGAAAGAAAAAGAAGTTTAGGCCATATTTTGAAAAGACAGAACTATATAGAACAAGAATAATCTAGCCATTTATCTATTTTTGTTATTCTCACTGCTAGGTCTAATAAATGTGTATTTGATTTTATCTTTATCAAATGGACAAAATGGATACAAGTAAGGAACATCCAAGACTTTAATTCTCACTAAATAAATGAATAAAAATAATATACTTAAAACATATCCATTAACTCCAAAAATCCAAACGATAATAATTAGAATTATTTGAACAAATTTATTTACTAAAGATAGTTCGTAGGAAGGATTGGCAAATCCACATATTGAAGCGATGCACACAAAAAGAAGAATCTCAGGAGAAAAGACACCAAGATCCATAGATACTTGTCCAAGAATTATCGCTGATACTAATGATATTGCACTACTTAATGGTGACGGAGTATGGACGATTGCTATTCTAAATATTTCAAGTATGACACTGGCAATAAGTGATTGGGTAAAAATTCCTAAAGAAGCACCTTCTGGGCTTGAAATGCTTATAACATTAGCTAAACTAGTTTTTTCTAACACACAAAGATAAGTAGGCACTAAAAAAAGAGATAAAAATACCGCAATTATTCTTAGTAAACGTGTAAAAGAACCAATTAGAGGTGTTTGTCTAAATTCTTCAACATGGCGAAGGTGATCAAACATACTTACTGGTGTAACAATCACACTGGAAGAAGTATCAACAACGAGCAGCATCTTTCCATTTAATAAATGAATACTTGCTACATCAGGACGCTCTGTATATCTTACTAATGGATATAAGCATTTATTTTGATTAAATATGGCCTCTTCTAAGGCTCGATCTGACATAATTAGTGAATCAAGTTTTACTTCTTTTAATTTTTTACTAATTTTTTCTAAAGAAGAATGATCCACTTTATTATCCATATAGATTAAAGCAACATTCATTAAAGAATATTTTCCAATAGTATAAGGCTCAATCTTTAAATGATGTGTCTTAATTCTTCTTCTAATAAGGGCAATAGAAGTATTAAGAGACTCATTAAAACCATCTTTTGAACCTCTAATTGCTTTTTCTGCTTCTGGTTCTTCTATTCCTCGCAAAGGATAATTCCTTACATCAATTTTTAAAGCATATGAAGATGAAACAAATAGGAGCGCTTCTCCATCAAACAAAGAATGTAAAGCATCTTCTTCTTTATAAATCTTCTTTACTTGCGAGTTATTAATTCGATATACGATTTGTCGATTTATCTTCTTCTTTTTTATTGATGATATCAAATAAATTAATCTATCTTCATTACATAAAGATGAAAAAAACATGAGTTCTACTAAATTATAATCAATCTTTACTTCTCTTATCACTAAATCTAAATTCTTTTCTTTGGGAAGAATAATTTTAATTTTTTCAATAAAATCCATTAGTGTTTGCTATGACAAAATAAGGAAGCAATCAAAGAAATAAAAATAATAAAGGATAATACTCCTCCTGTATAAGTTAATGAATGAGTAAAAATTCCAAGTAATCCATCCTTTTGCATACCTTCTTCCATTCCTTTTATTAATAAATGAGAGAAATTAGTAATTAAAATCGTAGCTCCTCCACCACATATAGATATTATTTTTTCATATAGACCAAGAGAAGATAAAATAGCGCCGATACCCACTAAAAAGGTGGTTATATGTCCTGGTGTGAATTTGGTGTTATCAAATACGATCTGACTTAACAAACAGACACTTCCTGAACACAAAAAAGCCAATAAATAAATCATGATACCCTCCTAAGTTCCACAGCATGTGATATAGTTGGTATAGATTTGTTTTGCAATGTTGACGTTTGTGAATGAAGGGCACCAGTACCTACTAGTAAACATCTTTTAATTTCACCTTTATTCATTTTTGTGCAAATAAAGGACATAAATATGGCAATACATCCTGCTCCTGAACCTCCAGCGTACGTTTTTTTATCTTCAAGATTATATACTATCTCTCCTGCATCACAATAATTAATAAGATTCTTATGGTCCTTTTTAAACATTTCTCTTAGAACCATTGAACCTTTTGATGACAAATCTCCAGTAACTATCAAATCATAATCTTCAATCTTTGAATTAGTTTTATTTAGATGTGCATTAATGACATGGAAGGCCGAATATGCCATCACTCCTCCTAAATCATCAACATTATTATATGTAGGATCATATACTTCACCAATAGTAAATGATACTACTTCAATCTTTGACATAAAGGAGGATACAATAGATGCTCCCACACCAGAAACGGTAACTGTTGTAGTATTCTTTTTACAAATACCATATTCTAAAGGATAACGAAATTGTCTTTCACAAACTCCGTAATTACTAGAGGCATAACATAAAGCATTATCAACGTATTTAGCGTTTATAAAAGAAGAAGCTAATCCTAAAGCAAGTATATAGGTAGAACAGGCACTATATAATCCAATAAAAGACAAGGGCACATCCTTGAAGCATTGAGAAGAAGATGAGAGTTGATTTGACAAATCTCCTCCAAAAACTAATCCTATATCTTCGTATTTTAGTTTTGTTTTCTTTAGAAGTAAGGTTAAAGCTTTCTTAATCATTGCACTTTCCCCATCTTCAAATGTATCTTGATGTGCTTTTTCATCGCCAAAGCAAAAATCATAGAAATTACACATCGGCCCTTCTTTTTCTTTACTTCCAGTTACCGAAACTTGTCCTATTAGGTATACTTTAGAAAATCTAACGGTGATACTCATAATGATATTACCCCTAAAAGAAATAAAATGTATTTTATTATAGTGACAAAAGCGCAAAAGAAAATACCACAACCTATAACTGAACCTGAAAGAGAAAACATTTTACTTCCTACCCCACGAATTAATCCTTCATCACGCCCTTCTATGGAAGGAGATAATACCGAATTAGCAAATCCAGTGGTAGGGACAAATAATCCCGCGGAAAAAATTTGGGCTATATCATTATAAAACGACAATATGGTTAATAAAGACGCTAAAGATACGACAATTAATGTAGCAAAAGCATATGAATTTTCTTTAGAATAATGCAAGATATAATAACCAAAATCGCTTAATGCTTGTGAAATGATACCAAGTGTTCCTCCACCTAAAAAAGCAAAGAGCGATGATAAAATTTTATTCTTACATTTTTTATTTTTACTCACAATTTTCTTATAGTCTACAATATTCATATTTTCACCCTACACTTATTTTGTGAGTAAATATTTTTTCTATACTAATTCTTTTTTTAATTTAAGAAGTGCTTCTTTTTCTAATCTACTTATACTTACTTGATTTAAAAACAACCTTTTTCCTACTTCTACTTGACTTAATCCTTCAAAATAACGTAACTCGATTACTAAGCGTTCTTTTTTACTAAGTTTTGATAAAGCTAGTTTTAGTTCCACTTTTGAGGTAAAAGAAAAAGAAGTATCCGCTACAGTATCAAGTTGAGCTATACTTTCATCATCTCCATAAGTTTGATCCAAATAAGAAATATAAGAATTGGCATTGATCGAATCAATGATATCCTCTTCATCTTCCTCTAGATATACGCTAAGTTCTTTTAAAGTTGGAGATCTTTCTAACTTTTTTTCTAATACCTCATTGGCTTCATTTATCTTTATGTATCGTTCTTTATTGCTTCGTGCTACTTTAATTAATGATTGTTCCTTAAAATATTTTCGTATTTCTCCTAAGATAGTAGGAACAGCATAAGTAGAAAACTCTACGTTATAATCAAAAGAATAATTTCTTATCGCTTTGATTAGTCCAAAATTTGCATTGCTTCTTAATTCTTCATATTCATTCTTCGGACAATAATATTTTTTAAGAAGAGATGTAACTAATCCTTGATTTTGGTTATAGAGAATAAAAAACGATTCATCATCACCTTGTTTAGCTAACTTTAACAAATCCTTCATTGACGAAGACTTATTCACTTTGTACCTTTAATGATTTGTAATTTTTCTTAATAACGAGTTTACATCCCATTCCTGGTACGCTCTTTAAGGAAAAGTCATCGCTTAAAGTTTCAATAATTGTAAGGCCCATACCTGCTCGCTCTAAATCTGGACGAGTGGTATAATGTGCTTCTTTTGCTTTTTTTATATCTTCAATTCCTACGCCAAAATCTTTTACAATAATCTCAATATAATCTTCATATATCGCGGCTTTCAAATACACATCTTTGCTTGCATCAAAATGATACCCATGTATAATAGCGTTTGATACAGCCTCTGAAATTATCGTTTTTATTTCTCCAATTTCATCAAATGTTGGATTTAATGGAGCGATAAACGCTACAACAGATTGCCTTGCTAAAAGTTCATTAGCAAGAGTTGCTTTAAACTTCAATTCCATTTCATTAATCATAAATAAATCCTTTCTTCACTTATGAATTCTTTAATAGAACGGTATTCACGCATCAAAGAGAACAAACCAGAAATGCCAAGAATTTTTCTTGAGTAAGAATTTAAACCAACTAGTCCCATTTTTCCATTGATTCTTTCTATTTCGTTGTATCTTCCAAGAATTAGTCCAACTCCAGAAGAATCTAAAAAAGTAAGGCAAGAAAAATCCCATACTAAATAAGAAGGGCCAAGAGTTCTCATATAGTAATGGATAGAGTCACGGTATTCTTTAACTTTCGAAGAATCTAGTTCACCACTAATCTTGATTACAATACCATTTTCGAAGGAAGTTATTTTTATTTTATTTTCCATAAGATTTCCTCCTTTAAAACATAATAAAACTTTTTTTAAGAAGAAAATTACATTCGACAAAAATAGAAAAATAAATCGTAATACAAAAAAAGACTTCGTTTTACCGAAATCTTTCTTATATTCCAGAAGAAGATAAAATTCCTTCTAGATAGTATTTATAAAACCATATAACAGCGACGACTGCTCCAAGAGCTAATATTAGGCAAATGACAATGTAAGCAATTAATAATCTTTTTCCTCCACTCTTTTTAGAGTTAATTTGAATTGTTTCAATTTCAAAATTAGATAATAATAAATTCTTAACTTCGATGTTTTCCCTTTGTAAAGAACTATCTTTTTTGAGTTCTTCAAAAATAAGATTATCTTCAACTTGTAAATCCAATGGATCATGACCCCTTTTTATAAGTCCATATATAGTTCGTTTATATGCGTTATCAATCGTAGCTTGTAATAGCTTATATAGAGAAGTAGATGAAGATATGTGATTAAGTCCTACAAAAGAATCTTCGTCCTTTAGAACTATTTCTACTCGAATATTCGATTTTATTCTCCCATCCTTACCTTTATACAAATATGAAATCATCGATGCAGGAAAATCAAAATAGAAAACTAAGTTATTTGCTTCATCGAATGTTAAAAATTCTTCTTTTCCTTCTTTTTTTATTCGATATTCTATCATTTCTTTGTTATTCATCTTATTCCTCCAAAAGTAATGGCAATACTTTCGTTATGTCATCGACAAATACATAATCTGCTTGTTTAGAAGCAATCGTTGCTTCTTTGTTAATTACAATAAGAGTATCTCCCCTATAAAAATTTACTAATGAAGCCGCAGGATAAACATTTAAGGAGGTTCCTCCCACTATCATTACATCTGCTTCCTGACACGCTTTCATTGCTTCCTCTAAAATGGAATAATCTAAGCTTTCTTCATAAAGAACTACATCCGGCTTAATAATTCCACCACATTCACATCGAGGTATACCAACGCTCCATTTAACTTCCTCAATAGAAAAGAATTTATGACATTTTGTACAGTAATTTCTAAATTCTGATCCATGTAATTCTAATACTTTTTTTGACCCGGCTTCATAATGAAGATTATCGATATTTTGCGTAATAACAGTTATATTATTATGTTTTTGTTCATAATGAGCTAAAGCAAGATGGGCTTTGTTTGGTTTTGCTTCTAAATTAATCATCGTATCTTTATAAAACTCAAAAAAAGTTTTAGGATTCTTTTCAAAGAAAGAATGACTTAACATCACTTCATAAGGAATACCATATTTAGACTTTATATTATATAGTCCTTGAGGAGAACGAAAGTCAGGTATACCAGAAGCAGTGGACACTCCAGCCCCTCCAAAAAACACAATTTTTTTTGCTTCCTTAATTCGCTTTTTACAAACTTCTAATCTAAATTGATCAATCATAACTTATCACCTCTACCAAAAAAGGGCCTAAAAAAGCCCTATTTTATTACTTCATAAATAATTGGATTAATTTTGACTATATCACTAGATAATTTAAATGAATCATGAATATCTTTTAAAATTGATGCATTATCTTCTTTATTAGTATAGACAGTGCAAAGAACATCACCTACATTTACTTTATCTCCTACTTTCTTGGATAGCACAATGCCACTTGAAGGATCAATTACGTCATCATATGTTGCTCTTCCAGCACCAAGTCGCATCGCAGAATCACCAATTTCTAAGGCGTTAATTTGTTTTACATAACCTTCATTTTCCGCTTTGATAGCGATGATGTATTTAGCTTTTTCAAACTTTGAAGGATCACGAATATAAGATTCATCTCCACCTTGAGCTCTTACTAAATCACATAATTTTTCTAGCGCTTCTTTATTATCAATCTTTTCTTGAAGGAGTTTTCTTCCTTCTTCAATTGAAGATGTTTTCTTAGCTTGCATCAACATAATCGCACCTGCGCCTAGACATAATTCTACTAAATCAGAAGGACCTTTGCCATTTAATGTGTTAATTGCTTCAATGACCTCTAATGAATTACCAATAGCAAGTCCTAAAGGTTGATCCATATCAGTTAAAATTGCGCGTGTATCACGATGTAAATGATCACCAATATCCACCATGGTTCTTGCTAAAAGACGTGCTTGATCAATATCTTTCATAAATGCGCCACTTCCAAATTTAACATCCAAAAGAATGGTATCTGATCCAGATGCTAATTTCTTAGACATAATAGAAGAAGCAATTAGGGGAATTGATTCTACAGTACCAGTCACATCTCTTAATGCATATAGTTTTTTATCTGCAGGAACTAAATTACCTGTTTGCCCCACAATTGCTAAGCCATATTTATTTACTTGATTAATAAATTCTTCTCTAGTTAATCCAATTTTGCATCCTGGAATAGATTCTAATTTATCTAAGGTACCTCCAGTATGGCCTAATCCTCTTCCTGACATTTTAGCTAATTTTACGCCACACGCCGCTACTAAAGGTCCAAGTACTAAAGAAGTTTTATCTCCTACTCCTCCAGTTGAATGTTTATCTACTTTAATACCTTCTATGCTTGATAAATCTATAGTTTCTCCAGAATGTAACATCGCATCAGTTAATATACCAATTTCCTTTTTGTTCATTCCCTTAAATAATATAGCCATAGCTAAAGAAGATGCTTGATAAGAAGGAATCTCTCCCGAAGTAAATCCTTCAATAAAAAAGCGTATTTCTTCTTCACTTAATTCTAAGCCATTTCTCTTTTTGATAATAACATCAACCATTCTCATAATTAATACACCTCATTAATTTATTATACACTATATGAAAACGCTTTTAAAGATGACACCTTACAATTTATTGTAAGGTAAGCATTATTTTTTTGATATTTAATTTGTTTTTGTTATAATGGTTTTGAGGAATCATTATGGAATTTAAAGAGCATTTAAGGAAATATCTAAACGAAGAGGAAATATCATCTTTATTAGGTGCGCTTGCTTACACAAAAAGTAAGCACGCATTGTTATTAAACGAAGAAAAAATGAGTGCCACAACTTTTGAAAATGAATTTCCCTTAGTAAAAAAGCATCCATTTATACCAAATTGCTATATTTATGAAGATGATATTTATCATTTTGGAAAACATATATATTTTGATATGGGAGTCTATTATTTATTTGAACCTTGTTCCCCTCTAGTGGGCTATTTATTAAACCCGAATGAAAACGATACTGTCTTAGATATCGCTGCTGCTCCAGGAGGAAAAACAACCCATGCTTCTTTACTAATGAAAAATAAAGGCATATTAGTTAGTAATGAAATATCAAAGGAACGATCTTTAATTCTTTCTTCTAACATTGAAAGAATGGGAAGAAAAAATGTTATAGTTACCAATACCACTGCTTCGGCCTTAGAAAAAAAATATTCTTCTACCTTTTCTTGTATTATTCTTGACGCTCCGTGTTCAGGATCAGGAATGTTTCGTAAAGAAAGCAAAATGAAAGAAGATTGGACTTATGCAAAAGTATTATCATGTGCTAAGGTGCAAAAAGAATTAATTCTTCAAGCTTTTGATATGCTTATGGAAGGAGGAAGATTAGTATATTCAACATGTTCATTCTCCTATGAGGAAGATGAAGAAGTTATCTCTTATTTATTAGAGCAAAGAGAAGATGCTTCTTTATGTGAAATACCATCCGCCCCTTATTTCTATAAGTCAAAATCGAATATAGGAATTCATCTATTCCCTCATCTATATGAAGGTGAAGGTCATTATATTTGTTTAGTCGAAAAGAAAAGAAATATGAACACAATTTCTTCCTATAAAAAAGATAAAAAAGAAAGCATTTCATCAATCAATAAAATATGTGGAATTGATGATTTTATTTATAAAAATGAAAATATTTATTATTCTTTACCATCTTATTTTGACACTAAAGGAATTCATGTAATTCGAGGAGGATGTAAAGTAGGAACACTTGAAAAATATGGTTTTGAATTCGACCATGCTTTAAGCCATGTTCTATCTTCTTTTTCCTCAATGTGTGATTTATCGTTAGAAGAAGCCTCTTCATATTTAAAAGGTGAACAACTTATTAAAGATGCTCCTTCTGGAATAGTATTATTAAGATATAATGGCATTCCGCTAGGTTGGGGAAAAAGCGTTAAAGGAAGAATTAACAATAAATATCCTAAAGGTTTACGAAGAAAATAAGAGCACCTTATTGAGTGCTCTTATTTTAGTTATAGATAATTTTTGCATTACATGCATAATTCCAAGAACATAATACCTTTTCATCATCGATAGTATATTCTAATGGTTTATTTATTTCTTGTAGTTTCTTTTCGCTTATTCCAACAAAAGTAATTGTTTGTTTATCAGTCCATCCTTCAAATATTCTATTACCAATTGAGGTAAATAAAGATGAAGAAGGAAAAGTAATTGATGATATATTAGTACAATCTTTAAAAGCCATACTATCAATTGTAGTTATATTTTTGTTTAATTCCACTTTTGATAAAGAAGAACAGCCTTGAAATAAACTTTGACTAATTCGAGTAATATTTGCTGGGAACGAGAAACTGATTAGTGATGTACAATTTGCAAATACTGATTGACTAATAGAAGTTACTGAATCAGGAATAATAATGCTCTTTAAAGAAGAACAGCCATTAAAAGCACTAGATTGAATTGATAATAAAGTAGATGGTAATTTAATACTTTCTAAAGCAGTACAATTTCTAAATGCATAACTTCCAATAGTTTTTACATATGGAATAGCAATGCTTTTTGCTTTTGCTCCTTCAAAGCAAGAAGAAGGTAATTCATTATTTGTAAAAGAACATCTAGAAACATCAATATCAGCTGGTACATCTTTAAAAGCATAAGAACCGATATTTGTTATTGAAGAAGGTAAATTCATCTTGGAAGTTAAAGAAGTACATCCCCGGAAAGCATTAGTATTAATTTTTGTTAAGGAACTTGCCAAAGAAAAATCTATTTCTTCAATTTTTGTATTATTTTGAAATATACCATTAGCTAATATTTTAGTATTTTCCGGAATAACGACTTTACTTTCTTCCCCCTTATATTCATATGCAATCGAATCATTAATAAATACAAATCCATCCTTAGATAAAAGGTTCTTCTCCGCCTCGGTATCTTTTAAAATATTTGTACCAATTGTATCGATGTTATCAGGAATAGAAATATTACTAAGTTTAGTACACTTTTCAAAAGCACTATCTCCAATGGTTGTAATAGAAGAAGGAATATTGATTGTTTCTAGAGACACACAATTATAAAAAGCTCGCGATTGTATTGATGTTAAAGATGGATTTTTAACACCAATTTCCACTTCTTTTAATACTTTACAAGAAGAAAATGCATTAGATCCAATCGTGGTTACACTAGAAGGAATACTTATTCTTTCAATATTGCTTGTAGAAAATGAATTAGCATAAAGATAAACTAATGTTTCTGGCAAAGTAACTTCATAAACATTGGGTTTACCAAATGATTCAGCATCATTAGATGTCGAAATATATTTTACTGGATAACCTTCAATATAAGAAGGTATTTTTAGTTTATAGGAAGAAGAAGAATCATATAAAGAAGATTCAAATCCATAAATTCTCGCATATGTAGTCGTGACTTCATAATTATATATAGTAGGTTTATCTTCTTCTTTCCAATAAGCATATATTTTTTTTATCTCATCTTCTACTTTTAAAAAGCCTTCAATCCTAGTGTCGCTTTCAAGGGTAGGAGAAGAAAACCAACCTCCAAAAGTATATCCTTTACGCGTTGGAATATATCTATCCATAGAAAAATCTATATATTTATCTCCAGAAGAAGAATATGCTACAAAAGTGGTGACTGAATTGTCTTTTCCATCATAATTTCCTAAAGAAGAAAGAGTACCCCCATTTGCGCAGAAATAAATTCCACTTTGTGTCAATTCTCCTACAGAAGATGAAGAGGTTGCTTCTTTTTTATTATCTTTTATTCCTTTGACCACTAGAAAGGTTCCACATGACAAGACAAGAGAAGTAGAAGCTAACAAAGTAACTAATAATTTTTTATTCATTCTTTCTCCTCCTTTTGATTAAATTATATAAACATTTTTACACAAATACGCAAATATTTCAATAAACATATAGCGGTAAAGTTTACGTTAAAGAAGCTTAATCTCTTCTAAAAAAAAATCAAAGAAATCTAAAAATTACATTTTTTTAAAACAAATAAAAAATGTTTGCAATATAAGCAAACTTTTGCTATTATCAATAAGTAAGCGTCACACGTTTAGTTAAGGAGGATGAAGAAAATGGCAAGAGTATGTCCAATTACAGGAAAAGGACCAATCAGTGGAAATAACCGTTCCCACTCCTTAATAGCAACTCGTAGAAAATGGAATGTCAATTTACAACCAGTTAAAGTCAACATTAATGGACGTGTTGTAACAATGAAATTATCTGCACGCGCTATTAAGACTTTAAATAAACAAAGCAAAAAAGCTGCTTAATAAAGAAAATACACGATCTTGAAGATCGTGTCTAGTGGTAATTTCATTTGAAATGTGTTAATCTCTAAATGTGGGTTAAAGGTTAATATATTCATATGTTAATTATAACAGAAATTGAGTCATTATTCTTTAGAATAATGGCTCTTTTTCTTTCTTATAAATTAAAAAGACTGTAAGAAACAATCAATCATATTTTATTCTTTACAGCCCCTTTTTTATTTTATAAATGGTTCGATAATTACAAGAATATAGATTAATAGATATACAAAAATATTAATCCATTCGATAAACGCTAAAATAAATACTTTACCTCGAGTAAATACTTCCTCCCCCTTTTTTTCTTCTTTCTTTAGTTTATACCAAGAAGAAATTAAAGGACTAAACATTGATACAAGGATAGAAAAAGAAATAAAGAAAGATAGAAGTACAAGCCACAAATGATTTATTGAATAATTCTTAAGAGCTACAAATCCAAGTGTTGTATAGCAAATAAAATTCATCACATAGAATAAAGATGTCATCGTAATATGTGACTTATATGAATTCATATCTAATACAAATAATCCTATTAAGAAAATATTTGTAATAATCAATTCCACACCAAGACTTTTTCCAATAAAGGAATAATTATTTGAATAGAAGAAATTAAATAAACAAAGGACACATAATAGTCCTATTCCAATAGATAAGCTCGTTCCAAAGCATAAATCTAGTTTCCATTCATTAGCCTTTAATTCATAAGGGAATTCTTTTAAAAGTGAAAACGATCTTTTCTTGATACTTCTAAATAAAAGCAAACTACTTACAAAAGATAAAATAATAATTATATAAGATATAATTCCTAAATATATAGTAGTCATAATTATTTCAAACTATCTATCCTTTCTTTATAAGAATCAGATTTTAAAATATAAGAACCTGCGACTAGTACATCCGCGCCTTTTGAAACGCAAAGCTGTCCAGTTAAAGCATTAATTCCTCCGTCAACTTCAATTAATAAATAAGGATTTAATATTTTTAGTGCAAAGATATTTTCAATCTTTTCTAAAGCGCTCATCATAAATGATTGTCCCCCTTTTCCAGGTTCAACAGACATGACTAGCACTAAATCAATATAAGGAATATAAGCTTTAATTTCCGTAAATGATGTATCTGGCTTAATAGATATACCTACTTTACATCCTCTTTGATGAATATGGTTTATCAAAGGAATCACATTTTCTTTTTTAACTGCTTCATAATGAAAAGTTATTAAATCAGCCCCTGCATCAATAAATTTATCAACTTGTTGTTCCACATTGATAATCATTAAATGGACATCAAAGAAAGCTCTTGGCAATTCTTTTTTTAATTTTTCAAGTACTGAGTAAGAAAATGATTTGTTGCTGACAAAGAAACCATCCATCACATCAAAATGGATATAATCCGCTCCACTATTTAATAAAGAAGTACAAGTAGATACTAAATCTTCATCTTTTACTCCAAGAATTGAAGGTGCTATTTTTGTCATAATTAACGTTCCTTTCTAAATAATAATTCATCGCTTATTTGCACATAATTTTCATATGTTTCTTGAGGAATTATTCCTTCTTCAACCGCCTTTTTAACAGCGCAATCTTTCTCTTTTAAATGCAAGCAATTTGTAAACTTACAAGATAAAAATTTATCGACAAATCCTGGGAAGAACTTAGCTAAATCATCCTTTATCAAAGGTAATTCTAAAGAAGAAAATCCTGGAGTATCGGCAATATAACCATCTAAATAAGGAAGCAAGACTACTTCTTTAGTTTGATGCTTTCCTCTACCTAAAGCAGAGGAATATTCTCCAATTTCTCTTTGATAATTTTCATCGATCAAATTGATCAAAGAAGATTTTCCAACCCCTGTTTGCCCCATAAAAGCAATGGTCTTTGTTTTTATTTCTTCTTTTATTAGTTCTAACCCTTCTTTAGTTCTTTTAGAATACGGAATCACTTTAATTCCTATCTTATTATATTGTTCACATATTTTTTTAATTGCATCTTTTTCTTTTGCTAAATCCACTTTAGTCAAAACAATAAGTGGTTCAATGTGTTGTGTATTTAATAATGTAAGAAATTTATCCATTAAGAGAGAAGAAAATAAAGGATTTTCTAAAGACATTACTACTATACCTAAATCGATGTTGGCAACATTAGGTCTAAATAAAGAATTCTTTCTTTCATATATATCTTCAATGACACTATCTTCTTCATCAACTTCTACAAAATCACCAACTTGCAATTTCATCTTCTTATGACGAAAAACGCCCCGAGGTTTACATAGGAGCGTTTTATCATTTACCATAACGTTATATACTCCACATACTGTGGAAACAACGCGACCTTTCATATAGATTAATCTTTGTTCTTTCTTCCGAATATTTTTTGAAATAAAGATACTTTTTTCATCAATTCTGGATTCTTAATTAAACGATCAATTTCTTTTTTCATCTCATCTGCTGATTTATAGCGATCATCTGGATTTTTTGCGCATGCCTTATTGATAATTTTTTCAATTTGGACTGGAATTTTATTATTAATTTTTCTAATAGAAGGCATTTTATCTTTGATGTGCTTTAAAGCTACATAAACAGGAGATTCATCATCGAAAGGAACTCTTCCCGTTAATAATTCAAAGAAAGTTATTCCCATTGCATAAATATCTGATTGAGGAGAAGCAGGTTTTCCTTGAGAAATTTCTGGTGCTAGATAGTGGACAGATCCCACTACTACATTACTTCTTGTTACTCTAGAAGGAGCATTAGAGAAAGTCGCGATACCAAAATCACCAAGTTTTACTGTTCCATCTTGCGTGATATATAGATTTTGTGGTTTGATATCACGATGAATAACATTATGTTGATTCGCGTGATAAATTGCTCCACATAATTGGCTCATAATATCTAAAGCTTCTGAAATAGAATATTTGCCACGAACGTTTAAAACATCTTTTAAAGTTTGACCATGAATAAGTTCATTGACCATATATGGTCTTCCTTCAAACGTACCTAAGTTAATTACTCTAACAATATTAGGATGATTTAAAGATGCAGCAGCACGCGCCTCCCTTTCAAACCTAGTTATAGATACTGGATTCTTCATCGTTTCTTCTCTAATAATCTTAATTGCCACTTCTTTTTTGGAAATTAAGTCCTTAGCTAAGTAAACAATAGCCATTCCTCCTTCGCCTAATACTGATATTACCTTATAACGTTCATCGATTAAATCACCGATTTTCATTATTATCTATCCTCCATTAGTACGATTGCTATGTTATCTTTGCCACCTTTTTTATTTGCTCTACTAATCAATAAATCAATCTTATCGCTAGTAGAAAGGGTTTCAATATTTAAAACATCTTCAATTTCTTGGTCAGACAACATATTATATAATCCATCTGAGCATAACAATATAGCGTCATATGCATTAGTAATCTCTGTAGTGGCCACTGATAAACTTGGATATGTGCCTAAAGCATTCATCAAAACGTGACGTTTAGGATGAGTATCCATTTCTTCCTTTTTTATCTTTCCTGTTTTATAAAGGAATTGTACATAAGTTTGATCTTCCGAAACTTGGCATAATTGACCATTGATCAAAATATAGCAACGAGAATCACCCACATTACATAATAATGTTTTATCTTTACGGATAGCAACAAGACATAAAGTTGTACCCATGTCTAAATATTCAAGTTTACTTGATCCTAAAAGATTTACTTCTTTATTCGCTTTTTTAATAGTTTTTAGTAGTGTTGCTTTCATTGATGAGTATGATAAAAATTTATCCGTATTTAACATTTTTTCAGAAATAATCTCCATCGCTAAATGTGATGCTGCATCTCCTCGACAATGTCCACCCATTCCATCTAGTACCATTAAAAATAAATCACCTGATTTGTTTTCAACTATACATGCACTATCTTCGTTATTAGGTCTAACTAGACCTGGATCTGTTTTTACGCTGTAAATCATATTCTCTTACTCCTCATTATGTTTTGCTCTTAATTGACCACATGCTGCGTCAATATCAGTCCCAAATTCTTTTCTAATAGTTGTATTCACTCCATGTTTTATACAATAATCCATAAAAGCGTGAATGGTTGCTGAATCAGGTCGATCATATCCTTTTTCAACAACTGGATTACATGGAATCAAATTCACATATGCAAATGTTGGTTTGATTAATTCAATCAATTCTCTTGCATGTTCTAAAGAGTCATTAACCCCTTTAATTAAAATATATTCATAAGTTACTCTTCTTCCCGCTAAATCGATATACTCTTTTATCGCAGGTATAAGTTCTTCTAACGGATGAGCTTTATTTATTTTCATCAGTTTAGTTCTTAGTTCATTATTCGGTGCATGTAAGGAAATCGCTAAATTAATTTGTAGTCCTTCTTTACCGTAACGAATAATTTTTGAAGGTATTCCGCATGTTGATACTGTAATATGTCTTGCCCCTATTGCTAAGGCTTTTTGATCATTGATAATTCTTACAAAATCGATGACGTTATCATAATTATCAAAAGGTTCTCCCGTTCCCATCACCACTACGTGGGTAACTTTTTGTCCTTCTTCCTCTAAAAGATCATTAAGGACAAGAACTTCCCCAACCATTTCTTCAGGAAGAAGATCCCTCTTTTTCTTAAGTAGACCAGAAGCACAGAAGGAACATCCCATATTACATCCTACTTGTGAAGAAACACAAGCAACATTACCATAGTTGTATCGCATCAATACAGTTTCAACTTTGCTTTTATCTTTAAATTCCACAAGAAGCTTAATCGTCCTGTCACTTGCAACTTGCTTGACATATATACTTGGTTTATCTAAACAATATTTTTCTTTAAGCACATCACGGAATGATTTAGAAATATCACTCATTTCATCAAATGATTTAGCTTTCTTTTCATAAATCCAAGTGAACAATTGCTTTGCTCGATAAGTTTTTTGCCCTTCTTGAACCATTAATTCAGCAAGTTGACTCATCGTCTTTCCATAGAGATTAATCATAAGTCTTCCTCACTTTTCTTTATCATCTTCGCGTAATATACACCATCTGTTTGATATTCATAAGGGAAAATAATCTTCTCTTCCATAAGGAAGAATTCACTATGTTTACTTAAGAACTCTTTTACTATTTTTCTTGATTCCTTATCATTTAATGTCGTAACTGAATAAACGAAAGTTCCTTCATCTTTAACATATTTTGAAAATTCTTCAATATATTCCTTTTGAACTTTGATTAAATTATCCATGTCTTCTTTTTTGAAAGTGATAACAATCTCTGGTTTCTTTCTAATTAATCCAAAATCAGAACTTGGTGGCATGCATAAAACTTTATCCATTTCACCATATTGAAAATGAGTAATAAGTAAAGATAAACTTGATTCAATTGGAATTAGATTTGAAAGGCGGAAATGTGATGCCATAAGGCGAGTTTGATTGCTAGCGTTAATATTTGGGCATACATAATTCACTTTACCAAAATCATTCATCCTTAGTGCAGTAGCTAAAGCAACTGTCTTATTATCAGAACAAATCAACACTTTATCTCCTTGAAAAGGATCAAGTATATCAACAACAAACTGTAAAGAGTGATCAAGGACAAAAATATCATGATTTAAGAAAAATTTATTTTCATTTAGTTTTCCTTTACCGACATAAGAATAACCTGAAGTAGTCAATTTGCTTTTAGTAAAATCTTCATCCTTGTTTAAAGCTTCAAAGTCTCCTTTCATCATATTGATGGAAAGAGCAATTGGTGTTTGTGATCGTGTGAATGAAATTGTTTTAATTGTATTCTTAGGTCCATAGTGTTTAAGCCACATTTTAATTAACCATTCTGGATAAGAATACATTAAGGATAATCTTTTAGAAGCAATGTTTTTGTTAAACTCATCTATGGTAGTAGGTTTTTGATATATTGAAGAAATCTTATTCTTAGCTTCTTCAAAATTAATTTTATAATTATTTTCTTTTATCGATTCCTTTAACCAGGTAAGAACATCACTAATAACGACATTACGACAATAACGAGCAAAAGCTAATGAGATTATCAAAATATTAACCTCATCGGATGAAAAATCATCTTTAATTACTTCATTAAGTTCCCATTTAAAAAAATAATAACGATTGATAACAGATTTTAAAACATCCTTTATCTTTGTCACATCAGAATTATCAACATTTAATTGTCCAACATATTTATTCATCGCTTGCGCGAAAGTAATTTCTTTTCCAAGCACTCGATTAAATAAGCCAAGGGAATAATCTAGTAAGTTCATTTTTCATCACCTATTTCCTATTCTATCATTGTTGTTTGTTAATATTAAGAGAAATTTATTATATTATAATAAAAACTTACAATTTTTATTAAAGTATATAAAAAAAGTAAAAAAAAATGATTCTAAATAAGAACCATTATTTTTTGAAGTTTTGGAAAATGTTATATGATGTTGTTTCTTCTACTTCGCTTTCAAATGAGCCAGCTGCATCCTCTGGATGTTCTTCATCAAACTTTTCAAACATATTTCCTGTATATATTTCTTGATTTTCATCGTATGGAACTTCCCCTTCTTCTTCTAAGCTAGATTCAATAAATCTTGGATAAGAAGGGTTGATGCGTGAATAGACGCTCTTACTATCAAAATAAATAAAATATACTTGCGCATGAATTGAAAATTCTTCGCTAATTTTTAAAAGAGTTTGTGCAATTTTTTCTTCTTTTTGGGCAAATTTTCTATCACATTCAACTCTAATCAATAAGTTGAATGAAGTTTGTTCGTGCCCCTCATTATATACAAATGAATCGAAAGAAGATACTAATAAATCAGCGCTAGAAATACCAAATTGAGCACATATCAATTGATGATATTTTTTATCTAATTCACCTACTAAAAATAAATCTAAACCAATAAAAGAAATATTAACCATAAAAGGCCTCCTAATTGTCTTTCTAATTATGACTTATTTAAGGCATAATTACAAGGAAAAATTAATAATCAGTATATGGGTCTACATCCACAGTAACTTGTACTTTTTTGTTTTTTGTGGACAAACTAATAATTTGTAATATTTCCTCTTTAATATCTTCGATATTTTTATATTTTAATAATATTTTTCTTCGATATTTGCCATTCATAACCACTAAATATGGTTCACTAGGTCCTATTACCCAAACTTTCTTCGTTGCAAACTTTGCTTCCAAATACTTTTTAAAGAAAATTGCAGCTTCCTTAACTGCCTCCTCTTCCTTACAAGAAAATGTAAGCATAGTACAGTATACGTATGGAGGATATTGGGAAGTTTTTCTATTAGCCATTTCCTCATTGAAAAAACGATTATAATCCTGGGTTTTTGCATCATATATGACAAAATTATTGGGAACATATGTTTGAATAATCGCTCTTCCTTTTTTGGTACTTCTTCCCGCTCTTCCTATGGCTTGGGTAAGTAAATCAAAAGAACGTTCATTAGATCTAAAGGAAGGAATGTTTAATCCTAAATCCGCTAGAACTATACCTACAAGAGTTACGTTTTTAAAATCATGGCCTTTTGCAATCATCTGAGTACCTATTAAAATATCTGCCTCTTCTTTTTCAAATGAAGTGATAATGGATGAAGCTTTCGTTCTAATCTTTGTCACATCTGAATCTAGCCTTAAAGTTTTAGCTTCAGGAAATAGGGCACTAATTTCGCTTTCTACCTTCTCAGTGCCAAATCCAACTTTTGAAAATAATGTGGAGCCACATTCAGGACATTCTTTTTCCTCTTCTTCCACATATCCACAATGATGACACTTCAACATCTTATCTTCTTTATGATAAGTCAAAGGAAGAAAACAAGTAGGACATCGACTGACTCGATTACATTTTCTACACGTGACAAAAGGAGCGAATCCACGCCTATTTATAAGAAGTAAAGTTTGCTCATGGTTTTGTAAATTCTTTTGAATTTCTTCACGTAATCTCAAAGATAAAATCACTGATTTTGTATCGATATTTGATGGTTTTAGCATATCTATAACTTCTGTATGAGGTAATTCATTCTCGTTGTAGCGCTTTTTCAAGTATAGTTGATGATAAACTCCTCTTAATGCTCTAATCTTTGTTTCTAAAGATGGTGTAGCGGAGCCTAAAACCACTTTACAATTATGATATTCTTGTCTCATAAATGCTACAGTGATGGCATTATAAAATGGTGAAGATTCTTGTTTATAAGTCTCTGAATGTTCTTCATCGATTATGATTAAGCCTATATTCTTTAAAGGAGCGAATATTGCACTTCTTGCTCCAACAACAATTGAGACATCTCCCTTTGCAATACGTCGATATTCATCATATTTTTCCGATGGAGTTAGTCCAGAGTGAAGTATAGCAATCTTTTTAAATCGAGCCTTGAATCTTCTTACCATTTGTACAGTTAAAGAAATTTCTGGAACTAACATCAACACACTTTTACCTTGTTTTATTAATTCTCTAGAAGCATGAAGATACACTTCTGTTTTACCAGAACCGGTAACTCCTTCTAAAAGAAAACTTCTATCATTTCCAAAAACAATTTCTTTAAAAGCTTTTTCTTGTTCATCATTCAATTCTTTATATTCTTCGAAAGGTACATCCTCTTGAATTAATCTAATTTTCTCTTTTTTTATCTCTTTAACTAAATTCTTTTCTTCTAATTTCTTTAATACTGATAGTGATGATATATCTTTCTTTGCAATCTCTTTTTCTTTATTAATCAAACGAAGTAATTCTTTTTGCTTAGCACTAAGTCCTTCTTCACATGAAGAAAGAGGCACATAAAAAGACTCATAAGCAATCTTTGGTTTAGATAAAGAAGAAGACTTAGGTTTTAAAGAAGGTGGTAGCATACTTTGATAAACAGAAATCAAAGGAGCAAAATAATAAGAAGCAATCTTTTTTGATAAAAGCGATAATTCTTCATTAAATAGCGGTTCTTCATCAATGATACTTTCTATCTCTTTTATTTTAATTCCTGTCTCTTGTTGATATTCTTCTAAATTTAATGATGAAGGAGCAACACTTACAACATAACCCACTACTTTTCTATGAGCAAATTCAACGTAAACTCTTATCCCTTCTTTGATAATTTTATTTCCTTTATATGCATAAGAAAAAGGACGATCTAAACTCGTTGCTGCATATTCGATGATAACACCTAATATCAACATTCTAGATCCTCCTTCATATCTATTTTATTCTATTTTTAATGATTTTTTTAATTCTTTCACTTGCATCAACTACATTGTCATTCAACACACTATATTCATAATTAGTGGCAAGTGACATTTCGCTTTTTGCTTTACCTAGACGTTCTTGGATAATTTCTTCTGGTTCACTTCTTCTTCCACGTATTCTTTTTTCTAATTCTTCTATACTTGGAGGTAATAAGAATATGGAAACAACACCTTCATCATCTTTAAATTTGGAAAGAACTTGTTTAGCGCCTTCCACTTCAATTTCTAAGAAAACATTTTTTCCTTCATTTCTTAATTTTTCTACATATGCTCTTGGAGTACCATAGTAGTTACCAACGAATCTTGCGTACTCAAGAAGTTCATTATCTTTAATTTTCTCTTCAAATTCTTCTTTAGTAACAAAGAAGTAATCTTTTCCATTCTCTTCTTGATTTCTTGGTAAACGAGTTGTCATAGAAATAGAATATTCAAGATTGAGGCTTTCATCCTCAAATACTAGTTTTCTGACTGTTCCTTTTCCTACTCCTGAAGGACCCGACAATACAATTAAAAGACCTTTTTTCATTTAAAAATACCTCATTAAAAAACTATCATTGCCGAACGTTTTTTTCATTATATAAAAATATATTTTTAAAATCAACAAGAATGAATGACGTATTTATTTTCCTGTGATATTATGGAAAAAGGTGATACAAATGGCTATTTCAAATTACACTTTAACAAGAATTTTTAATTTATATAAGCCTTCTCTTTTAGGAGCGAAAATTTCAAAAATCGTACGTTTATCAAATTACGATTTCTCTTTTTTGCTCTTTTCTAAAACTCAAGAAAGCTTAATCGTATCACTAGAGCCAATTAATCCCTACTTTTTGATTGCTTCCTCATACTTTAAGATGATTGATGAAGGAAGTGGTTTTGTTGCAACTTTACGCAAATACTTTGATCAAGGAACTATTATTAATCTAGAAAAGAGTCCAAATGATCGTATCGTAACTTTTACAATTAAAAAAATGACTCCTTCATATCAAATTATCACTAATAAATTAATTCTTGAATTAATCCCTCATAATTCAAACGCATTAATTCTTGATATGAATGATATCATCATCGATACTATTAGAAAAACTACTCTAGATGACAAAAGGCCTTGCTTTAAAGGAATGCGTTATACGCCTCTTCAAGGTGAAGATAAATCAATCACTTTAGAAGATACCTTAGATACACTTAAAAATAAAATCGGCAGAAATCTCTATATCGATATTGAAAAAAGAATCGCTTCAGGAGAAGAAATCAAAGATATTTTGCTTCAAATCCTTGATTCCACCAAATTCTACGCATACAAAAATGATATTTATTCAATACCTTTAGTTTATAGTGAAAGCAAAGAGATTAAATTAGCGGATCTTGCTACACTCTATAGTGATCAAAATCAAGAGAAATATATGAAAAAGCATTATTTCGATATTTTCCATCTTGTCGAACATAAGTTAAAAGGGTTAAGAAATAAATTAATAAAATTAGACCAAGATTTAAAAAAGAATGAACTTCGAAAAGATTATGTAGAGATAGGAAATGCCTTATTTATGGCTGCTTCTTCCTACCAAAAAGGAATGAAAGAGATTGAAGTAGATGGAAAAACCATCACTTTAGATGAGCGTTTATCATTAAGTGAAAACGCAGAGAAATATTTTAAACTATATCAAAAATCTAAAGTAGCATTAGAAAAACTTCTAGAGCAAAAAGAATTAACTAGGGAAAAAGTATCCTATTTTGAAAAAATTCAAAATCAATTAAAATTTGCTTCTGTCGATGATATTTTAGATATCAATGCTGAGCTTATGAACGATGGATATATTAAACAAGATAAAAGAGTAAAATATATTAAAAACAAAAAGAAGAAAAAAGAAAACGAAAAAGTATATCACCCCCACTTCGTAAATTCTAAAGATGGTACTAAGATTGGATTTGGGCTATCTTCTTTACAAAATGAATACCTAACCTTCTCTTTAGCAAATAAAGACGATTACTTTCTTCATATTAAAGATTGTCATGGTCCTCATGTTATTATTTTTTCATCCTCTCCTAGTGAAGAAACAATTTTACTTGCGTGTGAAATTGCCTTATTTTACGCTGAAAAAAGTGTAGGAGATGTTTATATTTGTAAAAGAAAAGAAGTTAAAAAAATTCCTTCCCATTTAGGCCTTGTTAATATGAATAACGCTAAGACGATATATCTTTCATCATTAAGAGAAAGCACTATCTCTTTACTTAAAAATTTACAAAAAAAATAAAGAATATATGATAAAATCACTTCACTATATTCTTTTTCAAGAAAACGCATTATATATTAAAAAAGACTCGTTCTTGTTCGAACAAGAGAATATGAGCCTTTTTATTTTTATACAATATTTCTTTAAACAATGAAGTAAGAAGTAATCATTTCAATAATAGGATAGTATGAAGAATAACCATATATATAATCTACCATCTTTCCATTTTCAAAGATCATAGTTACTGGTACACCTTTTAATCCTGTAATTTCTTTTTCATCATTATAATAAAATAGTTCATCATAATATCCATCAAAACATGAAGCATATTTAGAGAATGCTACTTTATCTTGCATACCATCTTTAGTAATATTAAAAGCTTCTAATGCTTCAATAGAATAGATTTTACTTTGCGTTTCTTCAATAAAAGGATTAATTCTATCTTCCATCAATCTTTTGCAATGCCCACAAGTTGCACTTCTTAAAATAAAAACAAATGAATCTTGGTTAGCACATTTTGCCACAAAAGAATCAACATCAAGATCTTCGATTGTAGATGATGAAGTTTTTTCCATAGTCAAGTATGGTTTTTCAATATCTAAAAAAGAATTCGTAAAAGAATGGTAGGAAATATTACTTGAAGAAGGACCTGTTGAAGAAGGAACTTCATACCAAGAGCAAGATACAATTCCACCTAAAAGTAACGCTAATAAAAAGATTTTCTTTAATTTCATTTTCTTTCCTCCTTTAACAAAAATTCTTCACCTTTAATGGCTTCAAATGTAGCTAAATCAAAAAAGTTTTGTTGACGTGCTGCTTCATAAAGAACAATAGCAACCGAATTCGATAGATTTAAACTTCTAGCATTTGGGGTCATAGGAATACGAAGAAGATGATCTTCATGTTCTCTTAAGATAGAGTGAGGAATACCGCTAGACTCTCTTCCAAACATAAAATAATAATCTTTACTTACGCAAGAAAAATCAAAACTAGAATAGGTCTTTTTTGAATACCTTGTCACATAAAATACTTCTGGGTAATCATTTATCTCATAAAACTCTTCCACATTTTCATAGATGTGAATATCTACGTCCTTGATGTAGTCCATACCTGCTCGTTTAAACTCCTTTTCATCAAGAGAAAAAGATATAGGTTTTATGATATGAACTGTGGCATTAAGTGCCATCGCAGTTCTAATAATATTACCTGTATTTGCAGGCTTTTCTGGTTGGTATAAAACAATATTTAGCATAGTTCACCTCACAAACTCTTAAAAATTATACCATTTAATTATTCAAAAATATATAATATTTATGTAAGGATTTTATTATGAAAGAAGTTTTAAAAATTTTTGAAACAACAATGAAACAAGAAGTACAATCTATATGTATTTTTCCTGGTGGTTTTTCAAATAATAACTATTTAATCAACAACGATTATATTATGAGAAGAAAAAAGATTTATATACAACCTTTTTACGACTCCATTTGTGAAAAGGGGATTGAAGAATTTCTCAAAGATAAGAATATCACAATTCCTTGTTATTACATTGATGATAAAGGAACTAAAATCACTCCTTATATTCGTAATGGAGTTCGCCTTTTGAAAAATTCCACTTATTTAGATCACATCAAATTAATAGCAAGAAAATTAAAAGCGCTTCATTCTATTGACTACAAATGTGAAAAGAACTTTTCCTATTTTGATCGAGTAGTTTATTATAGAGAAGAAGCTTTTGTTCATAAACATCCTCTAGAAGAAGAAATTATTACTTTATATAATAAATATGCTTCTATTTACCCACTAGTACCTTGTCATAATGACTTAAATGAGTCCAACATTTTATGCGTTGGTTCTGATGTTTTCTTTATCGATTTTGAATGCGCAAGTAATAATATTGCCCTTTATGATATATATTGTTTCTTTGCTCAGAACAATATCATAGACCAAAATATACAAAATGTTTTCTTACAAGAATATTTTGAAAATAAAATAACATTTGATACTAAGCAAGTCACAAAAGACTTCTTCAAGATAAATGACTTAATTCGTTACTATTGGGCATCGATGATGTTTAAGAAGTTTAAAAATAAAATTTATTTAGATATTGCTACTGAATCATTTTCGCGTCTTGACAACAACAAATAAAAATCGTATTTTTGCATTCATCCTATATACTATAATCATTATTTAAGGAGAGTATTACATAAAAATATTCTTCTTTTTTAATATTTTCATGTTGTATATATATGTTAAATAATGTAGACTTAATAAAGATTTGAGAATGAGTCTCAAATTTAAGAGGTTATATGGAGTACAAAACAAAACAAAAAGAAAAAATACTATCGTATTTAAATAGCAAAAAGGATTATGTTGTATCAGCGAATGATATTATAAAAGACCTAGGTAAAGATGTATCTAAGGCAACGATATATCGTTATTTAGATCAATTAGAGAAAGAAGAAAAAGTTAAAAAACAATTCAATAAAGACACTTCTTCTTATGAATATTTAATTTGTACAAATGATAATTCGTGTTTAAAGCACCTTCACTTGAAATGTATTAAATGCGGAAAGATGATTCATCTACATTGCTCTGTAGCGGATTCTTTATTATCTCACATCAGCAAAGAACATAATCTTTTCATCACTCCTAACAATAATACTCTTACTGGATTATGTTCATCATGTTCACTTATAAAAGGAGAAAAGATATGCTAGAAGTATTATTAGATGCTCTTAAAGATAGTTTTCTTGCTTTTACTATAATTCTTCTTTTCAATATATTAATTTCCTTCTTAGAAGGAAAATTAGCCTCAAAAGTAAATAAAAACAATAAATTATCGCCGTTACTAGGTTCTTTGATTGGCTTAATTCCTCAATGTGGATTTTCAATTGTTGCCACTAATCTATATACAAAAAGTCATATCACCATGGGCACATTAATCGCGGTATATATCGCTTGTTCAGATGAAGCTTTACCTTTGATGCTTTCTGAACCTTCAAAGATATATATGGTACTTCCTTTGCTTCTTATAAAATTAGTAATAGGTTTTACTTTTGGATATTTAATTGATGTCATTTTCCATAAACACCGCTGCATTAGCCAAATTAAAATAAAGATGGAAGAAGAAAATGATGAAGAAGAAAATGAAATTCATAAAGGATGTTGTCACCATGATATAGAAGAAAATACTAAAAGTGGAAAATCAAATATCAAAAAGCATTTTATTCATCCTCTTATCCATTCTCTAAAAGTAATTATATATGTCTTTATAGTAAATCTATTTTTTGGAAGCTTAATTTATCTTATTGGAGAAGAGAATTTTTCATCCTTTTTAAATTCTCAAAAATGGTTAACTCCATTATATTCTTCTATTATTGGACTTATTCCTAACTGTGCATCAAGTGTTTTAATCACGGAATTATATATTCAAAATTCAATTTCCTTTGGAGCCACAGTAAGCGGGTTATGTTGCAATGCTGGACTTGGATTTATGTTCTTATTTAAAGATAATAAAGACTTAAAAAACAATTTGTTAATCTTAGCTTCACTTATTGCTATATCCCTTTTCAGCGGTTACCTAATCCTAATATGCGAAACTTTATTAGCTCTACTATAAAAATTATAAACCACATGTTTTCTTTGAAGGAGGTTCATAGAAGCAGTGGTTTTTATATTTTCCGCAGAAGCTCCCCCAGAACTTTGATTTGCATTTTTTCTTCTTGCCAGGATAATAATACCATAAGGCGCTTGTGGCAGGATTAGCTCTCCAAAACTTGATTGTTTTTAAAGCTAATTCTCTTTCTTTAGCAGTTGCCCCCTTCTTAAACAAAGGTTGTTTTATTCCATCAAAAGCATTTTTTGCGTTAATCACTTTAGTGATTGTTTTTTGTCTTTTAAATTCTAAGCAACGTGCCACAACACGATTAACAACAACATTACCCACTAGCATCATTCCAAAGTTACCTTCTCCAACTGCTTCCGAACGAATTAGTCTACCAAGTAAAGATACTTCTGAATTTGTATATTTACATCTTTTTGACATCAAATCACCTATATAAATATATTTTAATAAGGTCAAAAAAAGACTAGCTTATCTAGTCTTTACTTGATTAATGCTTTAAGAAGTTTCAAATCTTCTTTAGTGGTTACTTTAAAGTTTAACTTAGAACCATTTACTAAATGTACATCATGTCCATTACTAAGGACTAAAGAGCAATCATCTGTCGCTTCTTTAGAATAAGAGGAAAGATGACTTTTATATATGACATCAAATTTAAATGTTTGCGGAGTTTGTGAAGAAAATAATATGTCTCGCGAAGCAAGAGCATCAATCTTCTTTTTATCATAAGAGATAATCATACTGTCTACACAAGGAACAACAGTATCAACCGCCTCATAAAGGATACATGCTTCAATATTATTATTAATAATTTCTTCGCTAACTAATACGCGAGCACTATCATGTATCAAAATAATATCTTCATCTTGAACTTGTTCTTCTTTTAATTTAGTAAGTGCATTAAAAACAGATTCTTGTCGTGTATTTCCGCCTTTAATAATATGTTTAACTTTATTCAAAGAATAAAAAGAAATATCTTTTTTAACTTTTTCGATATATTCTTCATTTGTAACTAGCACGATATAATCAATTTTCTCACATGAAGAAAAAGTCTCTAAGGCATAAATATATAATGGTTTATCGTTAAGAAGAAGGAACTGTTTAGGTTCATTTAAACCCATTCTTGTTCCTTTTCCAGATGCAAGCACCACACCTATATTCATAAGTTCTCTTTTCTATTAATAAGAAGCAATCATATCTTCAAATTCTTTGACCCAGTTTGTTAAATCTTCTTCTTCAAATAGACCAATTTGAGAATATAATTTTTCTATACTTCTTTTAATTTTAGTTAAAATTTCTTCTACATCACCTAGATTATATATATCTAGTGATTGTTCTGTAATAGCAAAAATTTCTACGACTAATTCATAGCAAATAACATTTAATTTATCAGTCTTTTTAGTTACTTTTAATGACGCAAAATCACGATAATTAAGAGATAAAATTTCATTTTCATTTTTCTTAATCATATTGACCCATCTTTTTTCTTCATTCATAAATTTCTAACTCCTTTTTAATCTAGTGTTTTAAATATGAAATCAACTTTATCTTTGGTAAGATGAAGAACAAGATACGAACCTAGATCTCCATCACGAGGTTTTGTTATTGAACCAGGATTTGCAAAATATATATCTTCTTCTTTTATCAATTTCTTAATATGCGTATGTCCTTGCAAATAAATCGAACAGCCTAATTCTTTTAAAGTACCTACTCCCATAGGGAAAAGACGATTACCATGTTCAACATAAATTTTTCCATATGGTGTATCTACAATTCTAAAAGGAGGATAATCCATAAAATAATCACAATTTCCTTTAACGGATACAAAGGGTGTAATGTAAACTTCATTAACTTGCGAATCACCGCAGTGAAGAAAGATATCAGCATCCCCCTCTCTTAAAGCAATGTCACGCAAGACATCAACATTACCATGGCTATCTGAAACAACCACGATTTTCATCCTCTCTCTCATAATCTTAATTTATTATTTCGCTTTTCTTATCTTTATTGCATTCTGAACATATACCATATATGTAAATCTTGATATTTTGCACGATATTTCCATCGATATCATTATTTGGAGTGACCACTTGTGAATTTATATTGATTACTTTTCCACACGTTGAACAAATAAAATGATTATGAGGTCCCTTACTAATTTCATAATAATCATCAAATCCATCAACTTTTAATTTCTCGATAGTGCCGTTTTCACATAAAGTAAAAATAATCTTTTCAATTCGGCCTTTTTGAACATTTGGTTTTAAAGCTTTTATATCACAATAGATATCATTTATTGTTGCGTGCCCTAAAAAGATAATTGTCTCTACAATTTGTTCAGTTAAAGTTTTTTTCATTTTTGCATCGCCCCTTTAATGAATTATATAAAATTTGCATATAAATATGCAATAAAAAAGCACCTATTAATTATAGACGTATCTTCTTTAAACATAATGTTTGTTCGTAAGTCTAACAGGTGCTAATTTACTTTATTATTCCGCTACATTTTCATCATCTAAAGATGTAAAATCTTGAGCTACATATTCGTTATCTTTTGTTAATTCCATTCCATTAAATGCTTGATCAATAACTTCTTTTGCACTATTTAAGGAAGCCTTATTATAGATGTGAAGAGCACATGGAGTATCGCTATATTTTTCAAATGCGTCATATTGGAAGAATGCATTTGGATCGATGGTATATGGATCCATTGCAAGATATAATTTAAATCCTCTTTCATAGAAAACAATACGCGCTACTGTCGTTTTATCAACTTTATATGTAACCATTGTTTTTTGTTTGGTTTCGCTAATTAATGGATAACACATAATCGCATTTTTAATCTCTGAGAAAATATTTTTTAGTCTTTGACCAGATGCATTTAATGTAGCTTCAAATTGAGGGTTTCTATTCATATCATCAAGTGGTAGATAACCTTCTTCAGTTAAAGCATAAGGCTCTTTAAACGATTCAACATTATTACGCTTTTTATTTTCAGTTTTTGGTGCAGTTTTCTTTGGTTTAACCTCGCTAGCATTTTCTTGTTTGACTTCAGTTTTTTCTTCTTTAGAAGAAGCAGTTTCAATTTCAAAGTCATCATATCTTTCAGCTTCTTTTTGTCTTTTTGCCTTTGCTTCTGCGAATTGTTTCTTAAGTTCTTCTACTCTTTCTTTTTGTCTTAATTTTCTTGCTTTTTCTTGTTTTGATGCTAAATTTTCAGCGTTTAGAATTAATATTAAATCTCTTGTTAATAGGCCTCCGTAGCCTCCAAGAGCTACAAGAGCAAGGACACCAAAGGTAATAATAAATACCCCAAGAGTTTTATTTGGAATATGATTTGGATCAAAAACCATTCTAAGTTCTTTAGTATGTACTAAAGAGATACCTACGATATAAATCACTAATAAAATAATAAAGAAACCGAAAAAATTTCTTTTTTTCTTTTTGTTAAACATAAATACTATCGAAAGTACTAATGTCACAATTAAGCTGATAAAGACGATAAGTGAAAGTATCTTTGCAGGGTAATAATTTGATAAGAAATATTTTGCTAAGAAAGCAAAGATATTACCTAAATCTTTAAATGAACGACCTATTCCTCTTGCGCCACATAGTACTACTAAAAAGATAAAAGTAGATAAAGCAAAGCCCTTAAGGAAAAGAATTTTTAACCTTTTTACTGTCATATTGTTCCTCCATTGCTATATAGAAAAATTATAATACTTCCTCGTGATTTTTTAAACCCCATTTTTCTATTATTAACGCCAAATAAATGTTATTTATGACAATTTAAAAAAACTCTAAGTTGATTATATATGTACTATTTCGTTTTCATTAGCTTTTTTATATAATGATTATATCGAGGTAATGCTATGAAAATTAATATGCTAACACTAGATGATGATACTTTAGAAGAAATCCCTCTTTCTTCTTATCCTCGTCCTCAACTTAAAAGAAATTCTTATTTTTGTTTAAATGGAGAATGGGATTTTGCTACTTCTAAGCAAGATAAAGTTACATCTTATAATCAAAAAATTATCGTTCCTTTTCCTATGGAATCAAGCTTATCAAGTATCAATAGAATTAAAGAGGATAACGAAAAATTATTTTATAAGAAAATATTCCGCCTTCCAAATGGATTTATTAAAGATAAAGTGATTCTTCATTTTGGTGCAGTTGATCAAAAATGTGTGGTCAAATTAAATAATCAAGTACTAGGCACTCATGAAGGTGGATATACTCCTTTTGAATTTGAAATAAAGGAAAAATTAGATTATATAAATATTTTAGAAGTTATCGTAGAGGATTCATTAGATTTAGATTACCCTTATGGAAAACAAAAAACTAAAAGAGGTGGTATGTGGTATACGAAAATCTCTGGAATTTGGCAAAGCGTATGGATTGAATCAGTTCCTGAAGAATATATCAAAGAATTAAAGATTACACCTACTATCGATACCATCAACATCAAAGTAATTGGTAATACACAAAAGAAAGAAATAACCATCTACACTCCAGAAGGAGAATACAAAGAGACTTTCTTTTCCGATGAGTTCTCGTATAAATTTACTTCACCTAGAAACTGGTCTCCAGAAGATCCTTATCTATACCATTTCACTATCAAAACAACAAGCGATGAAGTTAAATCCTACTTTGCTTTAAGAGAATTATCTATCGAAGAAGATAATGGTAGAAAATACTTATTTTTAAATAGGGAGAAATATTTCTTTCATGGACTTTTAGATCAAGGATATTTTCCAGATGGTATATATACTCCTAAAAAATATGAATATTATGAAAACGATATAATCACAATGAAATCACTAGGTTTTAATACTTTAAGAAAACATATAAAGATTGAGCCTTTACTATTTTATTATTATTGTGATAAACACGGAATGATCGTATTTCAAGATATGGTAAATAATTCTCATTATTCTTTTTTACATGATACAGCGCTTCCTACTATAGGAATAAAAAATATCAAAGATACGAAACTAAAAAGAAGTCAGAAAGCTAAGGAATTATTTAAGCAAACAATGAAAGAAACTGTATCTTACTTATATAATTCACCTTGTATATGCTTATGGACTATTTTTAATGAAGGTTGGGGACAATTTGATTCTAAGGATAACGAAATTTTATTAAGAAAAATGGATAATACTAGATTTATCGATAATACATCAGGGTGGTTTGATCAAAAGGATTCTTCTTTAAATTCAGTTCATATCTATTTTAAGAAACTCAAAATCAAATTTGATGATAGGCCTACTCTTCTTAGTGAATTTGGAGGATATTCATATAAAATTGATTCTCATTCATACAATTTAAGTAAGACTTATGGTTATAAAAAATTCACTAGCAAAGAGTCTTTTGAAAATGCGTTTTATAATCTTTATATAAATGAGGTAGTTCCTCTTCTAAAGAAGGGATTATGCGCGTCTATCTATACGCAAGTAAGTGATGTAGAAGATGAAACAAATGGTTTATTAACATATGATCGAAAAATTTTAAAAGTCGATAAAGAGAAGTGCCTTGAAATTGCAAAAAAACTTCATTACTAAATATGTGAATATTATTCATTTATTTAAAAATTATTGTAAAAAACAAGAATCAACACTAATTTTATTGCATTTGCTTTTTTTAAGTTGTAAATTTAAAGTGAAATTATTTGGGAAAAAATTCCCGATTAATAATTTCTAAAAGAAATAGAGGTAAGAAAAATGGCTCAAATTGATTTAACCAAATATGGAATTAAAGGAACAACAGAAGTTGTTTACAACCCATCTTATGAACAATTATTCAAAGATGAATTAGACCCAAACCTAAAAGGATATGAAAAAGGTCAACTTACAGAATTAGGTGCGGTCAACGTTATGACTGGCATCTATACAGGACGTTCGCCAAAAGATAAATTTATCGTTATGGATGAAAATTCTAAAGATACAGTTTGGTGGACAAGCGATGAATATAAAAACGATAATCATCCTGCTTCACAAGAAACTTGGGAAGCTGTAAAGAAAATAGCTCAAGAAGAATTATCAAACAAAAAATTATATGTTGTTGATGCATTCTGTGGTGCAAATAAAGATTCACGTATGGCAATCCGTTGTATCGTTGAAGTTGCTTGGCAAGCACATTTCATCAAGAATATGTTTATCCAACCAACAGAAGAAGAATTAGCTTCTTTCGAACCAGACTTTGTCATCTACAATGCTTCTAAAGCAAAAGTAACAAATTATAAAGAATTAGGATTAAATTCTGAAACAGCTGTTGTATTCAATATTACAAGCCGTGAACAAGTTATCATCAATACTTGGTATGGTGGAGAAATGAAAAAAGGTATGTTCTCTATGATGAACTACTATCTACCACTTAAAGGAATGGCATCAATGCACTGTTCCGCTAATACTGATATGGAAGGAAAGAACACTGCAATCTTCTTTGGATTATCAGGAACTGGTAAAACAACTCTTTCAACTGATCCAAAGAGATTATTAATCGGTGATGATGAACATGGTTGGGATGACAATGGCGTATTTAATTTCGAAGGTGGATGTTACGCAAAAGTTATTAACTTAGATAAAGAATCTGAACCAGATATTTACAATGCAATCAAACGTAACGCTTTACTTGAAAACGTTACTGTAGATGCAAATGGTAAGATTGATTTTACAGATAAGAGCGTTACTGAAAACACTCGTGTTTCTTATCCAATCAATCACATTCAAAATATCGTTCGTCCAGTTTCTTCTGCTCCTGCTGCTAAAAACGTTATCTTCTTATCAGCAGATGCATTCGGTGTTTTACCACCAGTTTCAATCTTAACTCCAGAACAAACTCAATATTATTTCTTATCAGGTTTCACAGCTAAACTTGCTGGTACAGAACGTGGTATTACTGAACCTACTCCAACATTCTCAGCATGCTTTGGTCAAGCATTCTTAGAATTACATCCAACAAAATATGCAGAAGAACTAGTCAAGAAAATGAAGGCTAGTGGCGCTAAAGCATATTTAGTTAATACAGGATGGAATGGTACTGGAAAACGTATTTCTATCAAAGATACTCGTGGCATTATTGATGCTATCTTAAATGGTGATATCAACAATGTACCAACAAAGAAGATTCCTTTCTTCAATTTAGAAGTACCAACAGTATTAAATGGTGTTGATACAGGTATCTTAGATCCTCGTGATACATATACTAATGTAAGTGATTGGGAAGTAAAAGCAAAAGATTTAGCATCTAGATTCAATAAGAACTTCGTTAAATACGAAGGAAATCCAGCAGGTAAAGCTTTAGTTTCAGCTGGCCCTACACTAAAAGACTAATCATTAAGAGCTTATATAAATTCAAGATTCTTTGCCTAGTGTAAAGAATCTTTTTTATTAAAAAAGCACTTTTTTCAAGTGTTTTTTTTAATCTTTATAGAAATAACGAGGATTTTTTAATCTAAGAATATTGGTAAACTTTTTCGCGTCTTCTTCATTTTCAAAACCTTTTTTATTAACGATATAAGCCACACCTAAATTGATGAATAGATAGATATATTCAGGAGTATCAATAATTTTATAAAAGTCAGAATATTTGCCTGAAGTATCAACCACTTCTTCTCCACAAGTATAATGGCTACTATATTCATCTTCACCAAAAGAAAACTCATAAACTGCTTTATCAAATAAAGAGGATGAAGATTCCATCAATTTTTTAATCTTTATATGGCGATTAAGGGGAATAGCTATAGAAAATGAAATCATTACTAATAAAGTAACTCCTCCAAGAACATATTGTTGACGAATTATAAATATAACGCCAAGAAGTAATGCAATTACGTTTAATATTATCGTTTGTGTTACAATTTTTCCACTTGTAACTTTATGCATTTTCATATAGCCTTCTTTTGTAAATGGGGACACATTTCTCATAGATAAAATCTCTCTTTCATAAAATTAATTATATAATATCTAACTTTCAAAACAAATGGTTTTATTTTATTTGTATATTGGTCATTTTTGTTAATGCAAATATTTTAAAACTATTGAGAGAAATTAGTGAAATGTGTTACTATATATTTGATTTCGGTTATGTATTAATATTTTTAATATTAATAAAACCAATCAAAGGAAATAGAGGTAATTATATGGGCGTAAAAATTGTCGAAACAAGTTTACGAGATGGTCATCAATCTTTATTTGCTACCCGTATGACAACCGATGAAGTTTTATCAGTTGCCAAAGAAATCGATGAAGCTGGCTTCTATGCTTTAGAGGTATGGGGCGGAGCAACATTCGATTCATGCATTCGTTTCTTAAACGAAGATCCTTGGGAAAGATTAAGAAAAGTAAGAGCGGTCTGTAAACACACCAAACTTCAAATGCTATTCCGTGGTCAAAATATCTTAGGATATAGGCATTATTCGGATGATGTAGTTGATATGTTTGTTAAAAAATCCATCGAAAATGGTATTGATATCATTAGAGTATTCGATGCTTTGAATGATATCAGAAATTTAAAGCAAGCAGTTATTTCCACGAAAAAATATGGTGGACATTGTCAAATTGCTTTATCTTACACTACTTCACCAGTTCATACCGTTGAATATTACGTAGAACTAGCAAAGCAAGTCGAAGAATTAGGTGCTGATTCACTATGTATCAAAGATATGGCGGGCGTATTAACACCTCAAAATGCTTATGAATTAATTACAAAATTAAAGAAAAACACAAAATTACCAATCGAGTTACATAGCCATTGTACGGGCGGTATTTGTGAACTTACATATATGAAGGCTATCGAAGCAGGATGCGATATTATTGACTGTGGTTTATCACCATTATCAAATGGCACTGCTCAACCTTCAACCCAAGCATTTAACTGCGTCTTAAAAGGAACAAAATATGATCCTAAATTAAATGATGAAATGTTAAATAATGCTTCTGAAATTTTAACAAAGATTAAAGATAAATATTTAGCTAATGGCAAGTTAAATCCAAAATCCTTATCAGTTAATCCAAACATTTTAAAATATCAAGTTCCAGGTGGAATGTTATCCAACCTAATGTCGCAATTAAAAGAGCAAGGTGCAATGGATAAATATGAAGATGTTTTAAAAGAAGTTCCAAATGTTAGAAAAGATTTAGGATATCCACCTCTTGTTACTCCTCTTTCACAAATGGTAGGAACTCAAGCTGTGTTAAACGTAATTACAGGTGAAAGATATAAGATGGTTCCAAAAGAAATTAGAGACTATCTCCATGGCAAATATGGTAAAGCCCCTGCACCAGTAGATGAAAAGGTGTTACATAAAATCATCGGTGATGATGAAGTAATCACTTGCCGTCCAGCTGATTTACTTGCTCCAGAATTCGAAGGATTAAAAGAAAAATACAAAGATATTGCACGATGCGATGAAGATGTATTATCTCTAGCTTTATTCGAACAATATGCTACCGAATTTTTAAAGAAAAAATATAATCCTGAACCTGTTAAAGAAGATAAAGTTGAAGTAGAAGAATTCAATGTTATTCTTGGAGGTAACTAATTATGAATTTACTTAAATTATTAGTAGATAAAAATAGCCAAATGAGTCCAGGAGAAGGAGCTTTGTACTCAATAGTTTCCATCCTTATGGTATTCGTAATATTGCTTATCATAATTGGTGTTACTACATTAGTTTTTAAAGCTTATGGTTTATTTGATTTAAAGAAAGAATTAGATGCAAAGAAAAATGCTACTAAAGAGGAAGTTAAATCTTCATCTGTACCTACATCAAATAAAGAAGTAGTTATTAGCGATGATGATATGATGGCAGCAGTTTTAGTGGCAACAATCGATTATCGTAATGAAATCAAAAAAGACGTTAGAGTAGTTAACGTTCGTGAAGTTAAATAAGGAGATAAATAACAATGAAAGTATATAAAGTTAAAGTAAATGGTAAAGTTTACGAAGTTGAATTAGAAGCTGTAGAAGAAAAAGCAGGTTCTATCGAGGCTCCTCAAGCAGCCCCTGGTGCTCCTTCTACAAGTGTCTCACAAGAAGCAAAGAATTTCCAAGCTCCATTAAGTGGCAAATTATTAGACATTAAAGTAAATGTTGGTGACACAGTTAAAAAAGGACAAGTTCTTTGTGTAATTGAAGCTATGAAGCTTGAAAATGCTGTTCAATCTAATATGGATGGTAAAATTCTTGAAATCAAAGCAACTAAAGGCGCAATGGTTGCTTCTAAAGACGTTCTATTCGTAATCGGTTAATTATATGAAGCTTTGGGATTTAATTATTAATTTCCTAAATAGCACTGGCATTGTAGATTTCTTTGTAGGTTCAGGTTGGATGAACCTAGTCATGATTTTCATCGGTCTAGTATTCCTCTTCCTTGCTATCAAAAAAGGATTTGAACCTTATCTATTAATTCCGATTGCTGTTGGTATAATTCTTGTCAATATCAATCCAAGCGTATACATCACATACAGTTATTCTTATCAAGATACATCAGGAGTAATGCAAACAATTACTTCTAATAGTAAATTAACTGCTTCCGCTATTGAAGCTATGAATCTAGCATCATCTTATACTACTGAACAAATTCTTGAATCAGTGGAATTAGAACGTGGATTACTTGGTGTATTACATTTAGGTGTTGAGTATGAATTATATCCTTGTTTAATCTTTATCGGTATTGGCGCAACTACTGATTTTGGTCCATTAATTTCAAATAAAAAGACAATGCTGCTTGGTGCTGCTGCTCAAATTGGTATTTTTGCAGCATTCCTTGGCGCTCTTGCTCTTGCTAAAACTGGCATCCCTGCTTTAAACTTTACTGTTGGTGATGCTGCAGGTATTGGTATCATCGGTGGAGCTGATGGACCTACTGCAATTCTTGTTTCTAACGCATTAGCAAGTCCAGAATTAACAGCAGGTATTGCTCTTGCCGCTTATTCTTACATGGCTCTTGTTCCAATCATCTTCCCTCCAATTATCAATTTATTAACAACAAAAGAAGAAAGACAAATCAAGATGGAATCACCTAAAGAAGCTACTAAAAAGGAAAGAATCCTCTTCCCAATTATTGTTACTTTAGTTTGCTGTATCATCGTTCCTTCATGTACTCCATTAATTGGTTGCTTAATGTTTGGTAATTTAATTAAAGAAAGTGGAGTCGTTCCAAACTTAGTACATACAGCTTCTAATGCATTATTATACATCTGTACAATTTGTTTAGGTTTATCAGTAGGCGCTACAGCTCTTGGTACAACATTCTTACAATTAAAAACTTTAATGATTTTCGCTTTAGGTATTGCTGCATTCATCATCGCTGCAATATGTGGCATACTTGGTGGTAAAGTAATGTGTAAAGTAACTAAAGGTAAAGTAAATCCAATGATTGGTGCAGCTGGAGTTTCTGCTGTTCCAATGGCTGCTCGTGTTGTTCATAAAATCGGTCAAAAAGAAGATCCAGATAACTTCTTATTAATGCACGCAATGGGACCAAATGTTGCTGGTGTCATTGGCTCAGCTGTTGCAGCTGGTATCTTATTATCAATGATTGGTTAATATGTTTAATATCATATCATTTGAAGAATTAGATTCAACAAATAATTATGCAAAAAATAACATTGCTATCTTAAATGATGGCGATGTTATTTTTGCAAAAAAACAAACTAAAGGAAGAGGAAGAATGAATCGTGCATGGACTTCCGCTAGTGGTAATTTAACATTCACAATTGTAATTAAAGATAAGTTTTTATTAAGTAAGTTTGATAGTCTCTCATTATTAAGTTCTAGCGCTATTTTTAACGTATTATCTAAATACACATCCTTTGCATCTATCAAATGGCCAAATGATGTATATATAAAGGATAAAAAGATAAGTGGAATCCTACTTGAAGGTGCTTCAACTGAAGATGGTTTATCTTATCTTCTTATAGGTATAGGAATAAATATTAATATCTCTTCTTTTCCTCTTGAACTTCAAAATAAAGCCACTTCTTTATTTCTAGAAACAAATGTTCGTTATGATGTTACAGAAATTCTTCGCCTATTCTTGAAAGAATTTGAAAGTCTTGTAACTGATTTAAGAAATAATAAGAACACTTATTTAGACATAATTAGAAGCCATAACTATCTCCTTCATAAAACAGCATACGCTCACTTTTCATCTATAGAAGGGGAAGTAAAGATCATTGATATCATGGAAAATAATAAATTAAAAGTCCTATATAATGATGAAATCTATGAATTAGAATCAGGTGAGATTACCTTTCATAAATAAACGATATATCATAAGCGGCTATGATATATCTTTTTTATGCAAAATTCATAAAAAATATTTACTAAATTGTTGCATTTTAATATAATGTCTTTGTTAGGCGTACAAATATAGGTAAATGTCCTAAAATTATATGATAGAGGAGAAATTTATGAATAAAGATTTCATGGTTGTTCACAAGAGCGTATTACCAGATTGTTTAGAGCAAGTTATCAAAGCAAAGAATTTAATTGAAACAAACAAACTTCCTGTTAACGAAGCTTGCAGAAAATGTTACATTTCTCGTTCAACTTTTTATAAATACAAAGATAAGGTCTTTGAAATGGCTGATTCTTTTTCTCGTAAAGCTATTCTAAGCGTCCATTTATTAAATGTACCTGGAGCTTTATCAGAAGTACTCAATGAAATCTACAAATATGGAGTCAATATTATTACTATCAACCAAGATGGAATGATTAAAAATATCGCTTATGTTACATTAATGATCGACACTGGAACGCTTAATGCTCCTGTTATTGATTTATTAAATTCTACGAAAAAACTAGATAAAGTGAAAGATATCACCTTAACTGCATTTGAATAAAGATAATTGCAAAATTATCTTTTTTTATTCAATTATATGGTTTTTATGATAATATTAATAGGAAGAAAGAAGGATAATTAGTATGAAAATAACAAAAAAATTAATGTGCATATCATTTATTTTATCTTTGCTTTTTTGTTCTTCTTGCTCATTAACATATGATTATATAGAAGTAGATAATATTGATATTGGATATAGTAAAATTGAAAGGTCAGCCTATATTGGACGCGTATCTATTAAAGATTCTGAAGAAAGAAACATTGTCTTACCTTCAACATATAATAATATTGTCATCAAAGAACTAGGCGGTTATTTTGGAAGAGGTGTCCCAACTCCTTTTGGAATTGATATCTTAATTAATCCTCCATTATCATATGAAGAAATGTACACTACTAAAGAAGAATATATTTATCAATCCGATTTGAATTGGTGGGATGACTATGAAATTACAACTTATAAATACTATATAACACTACCAAGCAAGTTAGAAAAAGTTACCTACACTGCTTGCAAAGAAATATTCGTAATAACCACAAAAGAGGAGGACAATTCAATTTTCGCACATATATACCGTCCTGTTTATCACTTTTTTATTGAAGAAAAAAATTCTTCTTTTTATACTGAAGAAGGAAAATTATATAACAAAAAGACTAATCAATTGTTAGAAGAATTCCTATACGAATAATAATTATTTGGTTGAATATGATTTAAAAGAGAAAAGATTAAAAAGTTTTTCTCTTTTTTATTTACTTCTATGTTTGTTTATTGATATAGTTAATACAGATAGTACAGGTAGTACAACTAATACAAAAAGGAGCATATATTAATGAATATAATCTTATCATCAAAGATACCGATTTTCGAACAGATAGTTCAAAAAATAAAAATGTATATTGATTCTTCTATTCTAAAAGAAGATGAAAAATTACCATCAGTACGTGAACTTGCTCTTTCTTTATCGATAAATCCCAATACGGTCGCTAAAGCTTATGGAATATTAGAGGAAGAAGGTTACATCTATTCTTTAACAAAAAAGGGGTACTTTGTTAGCAAGAAACCAAATGATGATGCTTATTTAAAAGTAAAAGAAAAATTTGAAAATGATTTGTCTGAAGCTTTAAAATTCCTTTCATTAAATGATGTTATGAACATTATTGAAGAAAAGAAGAAGGAGGTAAAATAATGATTACTATCAAAGAATTAACAAAGAATTATGAAGAATTTGAAGCATTAAATATTCCATTTTTAGAGATTAATGAGGGATCAATTTTTGGGCTGGTTGGAGTGAATGGCTCTTCAAAATCTACGCTTCTTAGAACCATTGCTGGTGTATATAAGCCAAACAAAGGTAATGTTTATATTAATAATAAAATAGTATACGAAAATGAAGAAGTGAAAAAAGATATCCTTTTCATACCTGATGAGCCTTTATCTTCTTATTCATTATCTTTAAATTCTTTATATGAATACTATCATATTTTCTATAATTTAAATAAAGAAACATTTTTTCATTATTTAGATATATTTACCCTCCCTCGTAGCGGAATACTTGGCAAATTTTCAAAAGGTATGAGAAGAAGAGTGTACTTAGCAATCGCCTTAGCAATCGCTCCTTCGGTATTACTATTAGATGAAGCATTTGATGGTCTTGATCCTCTTGGAAAAAATATTTTTAAGCAAGAATTATTAAAATTAACCGAAGAAAAGGAAATAACACTTATCATTTCCTCCCATTCTCTTAGAGAATTAGAAGATATATGTGATTCCTATTGTATGCTTGATAAAGGTAGAATCATCTCCGAATCATCTTCATCATTACAAGAAGCTGATTTATATAAATTTGTCGTTGCTTTTGCTTCTAATTTTGATTTTGATTTAATACAAAATGATTTCATCAAACAAAGAAAATGTTCTTCTAAAATTGGAACCTTTATATGTAAAGGAAAAGAAAGAGATATTGAACAATTCTTTTCTTCATTTAATCCAAATGTAATCGATAAAGGCGAATTAACATTTGAAGAATTATTCATTTATAAAAATGAAATGGAGGGAAAAGAACATGATTAATATCAATTATTTTAAATATTTATTAAAAAAAGATTACAAAATAATACTCATTCTCTTTCTTGGAATATTCTTTTTATTTCCGCTACAAGTGATTATCGATGAACCTATATATAATGAAATATGGTATAGTTATAACAAGAGTGAGTATATAGTTATAGGTGAAATATTATCATCTTCATCTTTATGTTTAACTACTTCAACAATAATTATCCTTATTCTTGGAATATTTACTCCTCTTGTCATGCGTCATATGTATATTACAAGAAAACAATGTGATACATATTATGCTTTACCTATCAAAAAGGAAACCTTATATCAAACCACTTATTTATTTGGTTTTGTAGTAGATATTTCTGTTTGGACACTTTGCTTTTTAATTGCGCTATGTGGTTACTCAATCAAAGGATTTTCTCTTAATTATGGTTACTTATTCCTATATATGGTTTGCATGTGGGGATTTTTATTTGTCCTATACACTATTTCTAGTTTCTTCTCTTTATTAGCAACAAATAGAAGTGATGCTAGTTTACTTACTATATTTGGTCCATTATGTTTATTGATGCTATCTTTTGAAGTCTGTAGTGTGATCAATATATTATTTCCTTTTAGTGTAGCAAGTCAAATTAATTCTTATACTGAATATTTTATCAATCCTTTTGCTAGCGGCTTCAAATTTACTTCTTCCCTTGCTCAAAAAGCAATTTTGATACCACAAGATATAAAAGATTTTATATCCACTATCCCTGAAGCAGATACTAATTTCTATCGTATAACCGATGTTGATAAAATTCCTCTTTATGTGCTTATAGATTTTATCTTACATCTTGTAATATGCGTTATATTACAATTTATCAATAGATATATATTTAAAGAAATAAAAGCAGAAAGGATAGAATATATTTCTCCACGTCAAGTAGGGTTAAAAGTTTGCCTAAGTATCTTTATTATATTCCTCTTTTCTCAATGTAATTTTACTTTTCCTTTTCCATCAATATTTATTATTGCTAATGCTTTATTATTTTATTTCATTGGACAATTTTACATCAAACGTAAGATTAAATTTGACAAACAAATGTTCATATTACTTATTCCTCTTATAATATGTGGAATAATTATTTCTCTAGGCGCTTCTATTTTATAAGAGTGAACTAGGAGAAACTTCACCAGTTTCTTCTAGTTCTTTTTATTTTTTTATTTTTTTATAAAAGTGTTGACTCTCCATTTAAGGGGAGGAAGGAAAATGATTAACGTAGGAAGTATTTTATGGAAAATATATGTATAGAAGCCACTAATTTATCAAATTCAAATTCTTATA
>SAMEA3663025__coassemble_317_pt1 | contig 52988 bp, 54 predicted proteins | sample SAMEA3663025__metabat2_high_PE_042 | metagenome-assembled genome bin SAMEA3663025 (sample SAMEA3663025) | pig gut metagenome | biome: pig gut; feature: pig-associated habitat; material: faeces | place: France | collected 2012
TTACATAATATGTATTATGCGAAGTAAATAATATAAAGGATTCTGCCTTTATTTTGTCGAATTTCACAATATCATGTCTAATAATTATGTGAGAAAATGCCTTACCCTACCTATTTATAGATACCCATAAAAAAAGATCTATCTAAAATCTGTTTTAGATTATTGATAGACCATATTTCTATTTAATTTAAATTTTGTTTCATGCCAATTAATGATAAGAATACTAATGCAGAATTCGTGGTGGAAGATTCAACATTATCATTATGAGTTTGGAAATTTTCATTTTCAAAGACAAAATCGGAAATTGAACGAATTACAATAAAAGGAACTTTTAATAAATAACATGCTTGCCCTACTGCCCCAGATTCCATTTCAATACATTGCATTTCAGGCTCAATTAAGCCTTTTATATCAACGAAATTATTTTTATTGACAAATTTATCGCCTGAGACGACAATTCCTCTTCTATAAGGCAATAAAACGTTTTTAAGATGACTTTCAATATAATCTTCATCACATTCATAATATTTTGGACAACCTGGAACTTGACCGTATGCATATCCAAAACTAGTTACATCTACATCATAATATCCAACTTTAGAGGCGATAATTACTTCATCTAAAGATAAATCTTTATTTAATCCACCTGAAGTACCTAAATTGAAGACTCTTTTAATATTGACACATTTAGATAATTGTCCTAAGAAAAACGCGGTATGAACTTTACCAATTTTCCCCATCATGATGAGATATTTTTCTTTTTCAAATGTGAATTCATATCCTTTTTCATTATTCACATTAGTAACTTTATATTCTTTTATAGTATGAAGTAAAGCGTCTAACTCACTATCCATAGCTACTAAGACAAGATTTATTGTTTCCATAATTTATTTAGCCTTTTTTGATAATAATTCGTCTAAATTTACCCTGCTTCTTTCTTCAGGAGTAAAAATATGGACAACGATATCATAACAATCCACTAAAACCCAAGAAGAAGATGTATTTACACCATCAACTCTTCTAACTTCTTCATTAATTAACGATAAATTCTTTTGAATTTCATCAACTATAGAACTAGCCATTTTACTGTTTCTCATCGTGGCTATTACTGCATATGACCAAAATGGTGACTTTTCTTCGATATTTATTGTAACAATATCTTCACCCTTTTTTTCTTCGATTGCTTTTTCAATCACATTTAATTTTGTTTGTTTCATTTTAAATTCTCCAAATAAGAGGCAATACAGGAGTTTGTTAAAGGATTTTGATATTCTTTATGAGTTTCCTCTAAAAACTCGATATTCGCCTTTAAAACGGCTTTAAAGCCTTGATAATAATCTTGATAACATGCTTCTATCAATTTACTTGAATCATACCCTCTTGTTGGTTCGATTTTATCTGCGCTATAAACAATCATTGCTAAAGGAGTCATATTGGAACAACCAGTCGCGTGAAATTTTATAGCATTTAATATTTCTTCATCTTGAATTTTAAATCTGTCTCTTGCTATTGCTTCGGATACAAATTGATGATAAAGAGCTTTATTTAAATGATCGTACAGATTTAAAAAGTATTCTTTTACATAATTTTCTTGCTCTTTTTGAGGAATTTCTTTACCAATATCGTGTAGTAGTGCCGCTAAAAAGGCCTTGGAAGGATTTATATTGTTTTTTAGAGCAATCTCATAAGCTAGGTTAGCAACAGATAAAGTATGATTGTATCTTTTACTAGACATATATTCTTTTAATGTTGGGACAAAATATAATTCATTTTCTATGATATAGTCCAATACTTTCTTAGGACAATCCAAATTGTTGAACTGTCTTAATGATGATGAAGACATTGAAGAAATTTCTTCATCAATTAATAAAACACCATATTTTTCAACGTTTTTCGATACAATTTGATAATTTGGACGAGCGATAGAAACAATTTTTACCATCTTTGAGAGCTTATCGATTTCATACCATTTATCCAAAACATCAAGTTGATCATACCCGATAAGAAAATATAATTCTTCACTTTTGTCATGTTTATAATGAGAAATTGTGTTATATGTATAATTAATCTCATCTGAGGAATTCATTTCATCATAACATATGGAATAATTACTCTTTCCTTCAATTGCTAGTTTGATCATATCAATTCTTTGCTCATCGCTAGTTGAAGATAATTTTTTCCATCTAGGAGCTCGAGCTGGGATTAAAACCACCCTATCAATTTGTAGATGTGTGCATGCTTTTTCTAAAATTTGTAGATGACCATTATGAATTGGGTCGAAAGAGCCACCAAAAAGGAGTGTTTTCATCTGAGTCTCCTTATCGTGGAAGATGAATCTTACCATCTTTTAGATTTTTTCTAAACAAGATGATGACTCCACCAATGATTTGGACTACTTCGCAATGTAATTCTTCTTCCAAAATAGAAGCAATTTCATTTTTATCTTCCATAACCGATTTTTGAAGACTTACTTTAATTAATTCGTGAGCGGTTAAAGCTTGATCTAACATGGAAATAGTTTGCTTAGAAATTTCATTCTTTCCGATTTGATATTTAGCTTCTATAGGATTAGCAAGTGAACGAAGATACTTAATTTGTTTATTATTTAGCATAATTAATCCCCTATTTTTTAAATTTTGCATTGTCTAACGACGACATCAACGCCACTTGGTGCCCAAATTACGATAGTTTGATTCTTTCCTTCTAAAGATAACCAACAATAGCCAGATATATATATATCTACTTTTGTTTCTGGAAGGACTACTTCATGTCTTTCAAGCTTTTCGATGCTATTGATGCTAGCACTTATTGGATGAATGTTTTCTTTTGAGACTAAAGATTCAAATACACTGTTTGCTTTAGATAATTTGCATCTATGGACATCTACTTCGTTAGAAACATAAAGCGTACAATTAGTTTTTCCAGTTTTTTCAAAATCAAAGCGCGCAATTCCTCCTACAATAAGCGATTGTTTCGAATTTAATTGGAATGTTTTTGGCTTAATTTCCGTTCTTGGAATGATATATTTCATTGCGTTTGTTTCAACTGAAGCAAAAATTGAAGATGGAACGATAACGCCTGGAGTATCGAATAATTTAGTCTTATTATCAAGTGGAACTGAGATAGTATCTACAGTTGTTCCAGGGTATGGAGAAGTAGAAATCATCGTTTTAGTCTCATTTTTGTATATTTTTAATAGTGCGTTGATCAATGAAGATTTTCCAACTGATGATGCACCGATAATATAGACATCTTTTCCATCACGATTATCAAGAACAAATTGAAGAATTTCTTCTATATTGTAATTTTTATAAGCTGAGCCAATTGCTACTTCTTTTGGATGAATTCCCTCTTCCGCTAAACGATCGAAAACGAATTGTTTTAATTTATTATCATCGACTGATTTTGGAAGTACGTCTCTTTTATTAGCAACCACTAGGATTGGATTATCTTTAATAAAAGGATGAACATCTCTTACAATACTTGATTCAAAAGCAAATAGATCAACAACATAGATGATTAAATTGTGTTTTTTCATCGATTTGGAGAATATTTCCTTATAATTTGGCATGACAACAGCTTCTTCTTTTGTCTCTCCATAATGTTGAAGTCTATAGCATCTTTGGCAAAGAACTGTTCCATCTTTTCCAATAGGCTTTGGTGTATACCCTGTCAATGATGGATTGGTATTTTGAAGTTCACAACCACATCCAAAACAGGTTAATTTTACTTCTTTTGTTTCTTTTGAATTCATATTATTTTACCTCCAAATTTTGTAGAATTTGTCTTTTCTTTAATTTTTTTCTTACAAATTTATCTCTGATACGGTTTATTCTTGTACAAGGTTGATCTTCTTTAACAATGGGTTCAGTTAATAACATTTTGACCTTTACCCTCTTTGATGCAAGAACATCTGTCATAAGTTGATCTCCTACCATTAAGATGTTTTCTTTAGGAAAACCATTCTTTTCAATAAATTTAATTATTCTTTTTCCAAATGGTTTTCCAGAACTATAAAGATACTTAACACCTAATCTTGTTGCATAGGGTTTAATTCTTTTCTCTTTATTGTTAGAAATTAATACTAACTCAATATTGTTTTCGTTCAATTTATTTTTTAATTCAACTACTCGCGAAGATGGAATAAGAATTTTATAACTATCTAAAGTGTTGTCTAAATCAGATAAAATGATTTTTATATTATGTTCTTTAAAAAAAGAAACTGGTACGTCAAAAATGTTTTGAGCATAAAAATCGGGTATATATCGTGTCAGCATCTTATTCACCTCAAAATTTATTATATTATAAAAAATATAATAATTAAATATAAACTTAAAAATGCACTTAATTTACATGTTGATTGTTGTAATAAGATAAAATAGTAATTCATATAATTGCTTGATGATAAATTTAATAAGTGCTTTTCTTTCTCTTTTTAATGTTAATTATTTCTTAGGTTTTATTAAAAATGGTGTCTTCCCTCTAAAACTTGATGAAAATGAAGAAAATGAATATGTAAAAAAACTGTTTATAAAAGAAGAACATGATGAAGCAAGAGAAAAATTGATTGTTCATAATCTTCGTTTAGTGGCCCATATTGCAAATAAATATGAGTCAAAAGATGAGAATGTTGAAGATCTAATATCGATTGGAACAATAGGTTTAATTAAAGCAATCGATACATTTTCGCCCGAAAAAGACGTAAAAATTGCAACTTATGCCGCTAAATGTATTGAAAATGAAATACTTATGGTTTTAAGGTCAAATAAAAAATTATCAAAAAATGTTTCTTTACTAGATAGTATTGGTTCTGATAAGGATGGGTCTGACATTACCCTACTTGATGTTATCCCAAGCTCAGAACGCTTAGTAGATGAAGAATATGAGCATAATCTTGATTTAAATAAATTAAAATCATACCTTCATGTTTTAGATGAACGAGAAACTATGATCATTAATCTTAGATATGGTTTAAATGGAAATAAAGAATTAACCCAAAAAGAAATCTCAAAACTTTATAAAATTTCTAGAAGCTATGTTTCAAGAATAGAAAAAAGAGCTCTTGTGAAGCTCCTTTCTGAATTTAAAAGAAATTCCTAGTCATCGTCATCAACAAAATCAAATAGCGATAGTTTTTCATGTTCTTCTTCCTTCTCTTCTTCAACTGGTTCGAAGTTTTTTTGTTGAATTTTATTTGATTTAGACTCGTTTTTAGTAACTTTTGTGTTTTCATTTACATATGGAATATCAAAGTTAAATGCATCGATAACATCAAAAGTATAATTGATTTGAGGTAAATTCTCTTTTAGATAATTACCCATTGGTTGAACTTTTATAGCGCTTAAATCTAGTTCCATTGTGACATTATTATCTAAAGTAATATTTATCTTATTGTTCTCACTCTTATATGGAAGTTTACCAACATATACCGCTTTTTGAATATCAGACTTAAATGTTTTAAATATTTGTTGTTTTGGTCCAAGTCTAATTGAAAGTTCTAATTGGTGAGAATCGACAATACGTGCTGCATGACGATCAGTAAGAACTAGTATTTGACATCTTTCATCATCTTCAAATGATAATAATCCGGCAATTTGCGTTTTTTCTTTTGAAGTTGGAGTTATAGATTTTACTCCACCCGCTCTTATGCCTATTGGTTCGATTGAAGTTTCACTAAATAATGATGAATAGCCAGATTGAGTTACTACTAGTATTTTGGTTCTTCCAGTAGCAATTGTTACATATGCAAGCTCATCGTCATCTCCTAAACGAAAGCATTTTATGGTTTTAGCTACTTTTGATGTTTCAAATTCAGTTATGTCAGTACGTTTAATTTGACCAGATTTTGATATCAAAACAACTGAAACTCCCTCTTTTAAGAGACTATAGATTACACCACCTATGATCTTTTCATTAGGAGCTATAGAACCAGATTCATTAATATGTGCCCCTTCTTCTTTCCATTTTGTATCAGTTAATTGGTATACAGGAATAGAAAGGTAGTTACCAAAATTAGTAAATGCTAAAAGTGTATCGGTTGTATAACATTTTATGATACCTTTAATTACATCACCTTGTTTGAAACCTGGAAGTTGACCATTAGAAGATGTGTAGGAACGCATTTGAGTTCTTTTAAAGTATCCATCTTTTGTAAATACAACCATAACTTCATCTTTTGAAATTAAAGCTTTCTTGTCTACTTCAAATGATGTTGTTCCCTCTTGAATTAATGTTCTTCTTTCATCTTTATATTTAGATTTTACAGCATTTAAATCGTTTTTAATAAGACGATTCATTTTTTCTGGATCTTCTAATAATTCTGTTAATTCTTTAATTGTTTCTCTTAAAGAATTACCCTCATTGATTAAAGTGGTAACATCAGTATTAGATAAACGATATAGTTGCATCGTTAATAATGCTTCTGCTTGTTCTTCGCTAAAATCAAGTTCACTAACAAGGCGCATTCTAGCATCTTGCTTATCTTTAGAGGAACGAATTAAAGCGACTACCTTATCAATCATAGATAAGGCTTTAATTAATCCTTCGACAATATGAAGGCGAGCTTTAGCTTTATCTAAGTCATATCTAGATCTTCTTGTTAAAACATCTACTTGATGTTCAATGTAGCAATCCACTACTTCAAGTAACGAACAGACTTTAGGACGATTATGGTCAATAACAAGCATATTAAATTTCACAGAATTGCTTAAAACATTCTTAGAATATAAGAAATTTAAAATATTTTCGGGATCAGAATCTTTCTTAATATCAATACAAATTCTTATTCCCTCACGATCTGTTTCGTCTCTAACTTCCAAAATTGCATCTAATTTATTGGCAAAACGTACTTTATCAATATTATTAACAAAATCAGACTTATCTTTTCCAAATGGAATATCTTTTATGATAATTTGATTTACATATTTATCTTCACATGATGTTTCTGCAGTTGCATAAAGCTTGATTAAACCTTTGCCTGTACGATATAAATCAGGTAAAGATTTAGTATCTCTTATAATACCACCCGTTGGAAAATCAGGACCTTTTATAAATTCTAGCAAATCATCTGTAGTACATTTTTTATGAGAAATTCGATAGCAAATTGCATCAATTACTTCTTGAAGATTATGTGGAGGTATATCAGTTGAAGCACCGACTGCAACACCTGAAGAACCATTAACTAATAAATTTGGGAAACGACCAGGCAAAACAATAGGTTCATATTCTAAATCATCAAAGTTCAGCTGCATATCAACTGTTTTTTTATTTAAATCTTGAACTAATAGTTCACTCATTTCTGATAGACGAGCTTCTGTATAACGATAAGCAGCAGGTCCATCACCATCAATTGAACCATTATTACCTTGGAATTCAATAAGAGGATATCTCATTTTCCAATCTTGTGATAAGCGTACCATAGCTTCATAAACAGAAGTATCACCGTGTGGATGGAAACGACCGATAACCGCTCCTACGGTTCTTGCACATTTTCTGGTTGGTTTTGAAGATGTATTACCCTCGATAATCATTGTATAAAGAATTCTTCTTTGAACTGGCTTTAAGCCATCACGAACATCTGGGACAGCTCTTTCTTGTAAAACATACTTAGAATATCTTCCAAATCCTTGTGACAAAACATCCTCTACAGGAGTGGATTCAATCCATTCATTGACTAGTTCTTCTTGTTCATTTTCAATCTTTTTTCTAGCCATGTTGTTTTACCTCCTCAATGAAAAAGTCACTTTTATCGGAAAAATCTATATTTTCGTTGATCCATTGATATCTTGGTCCAGCATCTTTACCCATGAATAAATTAATCATTTCATTGGCTTTATTATCATCAGTAATAACAACTTGAAGTAATTTTCGATATTTTGGGTCCATTGTGGTCTTCCATAATTGCTCGGCATCCATTTCACCTAAACCTTTGTAACGATTAATGACATAGCCAGATCCAATTTTTTTCTTAGCTTCTTCTAATTCGAAATTATTCCAAGCATAAATCTCGGTCGTCTTCTTCCCTACCATTTTCATAACACGATATAAAGGTGGACAAGCAACATAAACGTGACCTTCTTCAATAAGTGGTTTCATCTTTAAATAAAAGAAATTGATTAATAAATTTTGAATATGGGCTCCATCTGTATCAGCATCGGTCATAATTATTACTTTATCATAACGTAAATTCTTAATATTGAAATCTTTTCCAGTTCCAGTACCAATCGTATAAGCAAGGGTTGATAATTCCTCATTTTTCATAAATGCATCTTCTGCATCAGCTGATACATTTTTAGGTTTACCTCTTAAAGGTAAAAGACCTTGATAGCGTTTATAACGGCACTTTTTAGCGGATCCACCAGCAGAATCACCCTCAACGATAAATAATTCACATTTCTTATAATCTTTAGATTGAGGAGGAACTAGTTTACCGCTTAACATCAATGTAGTTTTTTCATTGTCTTTAGGTGTTTGTTTTCTTACTTCCTCTTTAGCGCTTCTTGCAGCAAGGCGAGCTTTTTGTGATTCTAAGATTTTGGTGAAGATTTTAGAAGCATATTGCTTATTTTCAATCAAATATCTTGTTACTGAATTATATACAAGATTTTCCACGACATTTGCAGCTTCTGGAGTACCTAATTTTTCTTTAGTTTGTCCTTCAAATTGTATTTTTCCTTCTGGTATACGAACAGAAACCACACCTGTGATTCCTTCTCTTATGTCATTACCATCTAATTTTGTGCCATTTTTTATAATATTGTTTCTTGTAGCATATTCGTTAAATGCTTTGGTAATACCAGATCTATATCCTCTTACGTGAGATCCTTCTAAAACAGTAAAAATACTATTGGCAAAAGAATAAATCTTTTCTTCATATTGATCTTCTAAGAATTGAAATGCAAATTCTGCTTTGATTTCACTAGAATAATCAGAAAACATTGCAATTGGATGTAAGCCTTTCTTTTTCTCATTTTTCTTTTGTAAGTATTCTTTAATTCCCTCTTGATAGAAGAATTCTTGTTTTTCTTTAGTTCTTTCATCATATAGATAAAAGTGAACACCATTTGCTTGACAAGCAGAATTGTTTAATCTTTCAGCAATAATGTCAAACTTAAATTCTGGTTCAGGTAAATATCTTGAATCAGGTTTAAATCTGATGATAGACCCTCTTTTTGTAGTAGGACCAATCACTTTTGTACCGCTTCTTTTATCACCATTATTTTTATAAGAGGCATGATATTCAGTTCCATCTTTATAAACTGTAACCTCTAACCATTCAGATAAAGCGTTGACACAGGCAGAACCAACTCCATGTAAACCAGCAGAAGATTTATAAGATGAAGAATCGAATTTTCCTCCTCCGTGAAGTGTACAGAAAACGATGTCTAGACCATCCATTTTTTCTTGCTCATTATAATCACAAGGAATACCTCTACCTTCATCTTGAACTGAAATAGAACCATCTTTATATATATTTATATATATCTTTTTACCCCATCCAGATAATGCCTCATCGATTGCATTATCAATAGTTTCCCAGACTAAATGATGAGTACCACGCCAATCTGTGGAACCAATATACATACCAGGTCTTTTTTTAACTGGTTCAAGACCTTTTAATATTTTAAGGGATGATGCGGTATATTTATTTTCTCTTAATTCGCTCATATCGTATCTCCTCTCTCTTTTTTAACTTAATTATTATACTCTTTTTTTCTTTTATTATCTATATTAATAATGTATTATTAGTATAGTTTTTGGAGGAATTATATAAGATGTTGACTACTATTCTAAGGATAACATATTTATTATTACCAATTCTTATTGGATATTTTCTTGGATCAGTTAATAATGCAATTATTATCGGAAAAGTGTTTTTTAAAAAAGATCCACGAGATTATGGATCTAAAAATTCAGGTGGAACAAATGCTGGAAGAGTTTTTGGATATAAAATTGGTCTACTCGTCATCATTTTAGATATGATAAAAACTTTTGCACCAATGATTGTTCTTTATTTTGTTTATAAGAATACTATATGTTTGGAAGAAGCAGCTCGTTTTGTTGATTTTGATCAATACGCTATATATTTAGCAGGTATTGGTTCAACACTTGGTCATTGTTTTCCTATTTATTATGGTTTTAAAGGCGGTAAAGCTGTTTCTACCTTAGGAGGAATATGCTTATTCACTTCTTGGTTTGTTACTTTAATTGGACTTGTTTCTTTTTTCCTTATACTAAAACTTAAAAAGTATGTTTCTTTAGCATCAATATGTACATCTATTGTCGTTGTTTTAGCGTCTATTGGAGCGATTTTCCTTCCTATTGGCATGAACTTTGGCATTAAAGCCAATTGGATGTATTCCCTATTTTTAGCGGTTATTTCCACATTATTAATCATTAGACATATTCCAAATATCAAAAGATTATTAAATCATTCTGAATCAAAGATTAAATGGATGAAGTAAATAAATAGTATAATATTAGTATATAATTAGTAGATATGAACTAATAAAAAATAAGTCCTAAGACTTATTTATATTGGTTCATATTTTTCATTACTTGCTTAATTTGAGCTTCAGATGGCTTTCTACCCATTGATAGGAACATAGCTCTAATCATTTTTTCATTAATTGGAGGATTTTTTTGTAATTCTCTCTTCATTAACCATCTTGCTAATAAAAAACCTAATACTAATCCACCAATGAAGCCAAGACAAATATATAGAATTGTCCAACCCATAAAAATCACCTCATCGATATATATATTATATAAAAATATATAATATTTCAAGGTTTTTTTATGAGTTAAATTCTACAAATATCATAGGTTCTTCTCCAAGAGTTTCTTGTACTGTATATATAATATCCACTACATCATATTTTGTTGGATTTTGTTTGTGTACTAATACATTTATATTTACTTCTTGAATTTGAACAAAACAATGAGAATATCCTTTACTAATAATCGTATTTTCTAAGAGAAGCTCATTTTTCATCGTTTTTTCAATGTTATAAATAGAAGTTAAGGCGACTTCTTTTTCAGTATTTGTATAAGATGAGCAGCTTATTTCTCCTTGAAGTTCGGAAATAAGAAAATAATATCCTTCATCTCTATCGGCTTTTAAAGTATCAAAATAAGCACTTGTTGGATCTGACACAACTTGTGCCACAGGTTCAGTCTTATTGGAAGAAGATGAAGCAAAAGGAATTAATACATAATATACAGACAGAAGAAGAACGATACTAAATAAGGATAAAAAAGCAACTAGTTGACGATTCATAATTAAAATCCCCTCTTCTAATATATATTAATTAACAAATCAAAATATGTAAAAAAAAGGCCAATTGGCCTTATATTTATTTTGCTCTAGAATCATATGATCCATCGCTTGTACAAACGATGATTTCTTCATTATTCTCAACAAATAAAGGTACACGGACTTTAAGTCCAGTTTCTAGATACGCATCTTTTAAAGCTTTATTTACTGTGTCTCCTCTAACAGCTGGTTCACATTTTGTAATTAATAGAGTTACTTTTGCAGGTAATTCAACACCAAGAATTTCCCCATTTAACATAGTAATTGTAACGATTGATTCTGGTTTTAAGAAATTTAATTCCCATTCAAGTCTCTCTTTTGGAATAGATACTTGGTCGTAAGTTTCAGTATCCATAAATACTAAACCATCACCATCATCATAAAGATATTGCATTTGTTTTTTGTCTAAATGAATTACTTCTACTTTATCTCCTCCGATAAAAGACATATCTAATGTAGCGCCTGTTTTTAAGTTTTTGGATTTAACTTTGACTTTCATTTTTGCCATAGCGGTCTTATTTAAATCAATATCAAGACATGTATATGGTGTACCTTCCCAAACATAAGTGTTTCCTGGTCTTAATTCTGTTACGTTAATCATAAAATCCTCCTATTTTCTTTTGTATTTTACACAATTTTTGTAGAATATGGAATAGAAATATAAATAAGAAGTAAAAATTATGATTGAAAATAGGCAGATTTCTCCTTCTAAAAATAGAATATCATTAAATATAAGTTTTCTAATTGATGTTATTAAAATATAGATTATGATTCCAATTATGAAATAACTGTATAAAGACGATATATTATTAACTATTTTAATAAAAGATAGAAGAAATAAAAAAAGAAAAATCACTAAAATTAATGCTATCATATTTTGAAAATATGAAGAATATAACTTGATGTTATGTGAGTAATATGGACAAAAATTTAATAGATATGAAAGATCTAATAATAGAACAAAAAAAGAGCTTGTAACTAGACAGATGATGATTCGATCTAAAATAATTATCACCTCATCTATATTATGCCCTTTTTTACTATTTTAAGTATTGATTCAATTCTTTTAATTTTTTGTAACTTAATGCATTTTCATGACCAAAATAACATCTTGTATTATCATTAAAAGGATAAGATTTCATTTTTATTAAGGAAAGATATAAGTCATTTTCGTTACCCGTAGGAAGATCGCTTCTTCCAATACTTTCTCCAATTAATGTATCACCAGTAAAAAGTATATTTTCTTCTTTAAAATAATACATACAAGATCCTTTAGTATGACCGGGAGTATATATTACTTCAACTTGATATCCTTCAATTTGATATTTCCCTTCTTGTAATGGCTCTATAGGGCACGATGGAATGTATGGATTTGATATAAAAGAAGAACAATTTAAAGATGGTTTAAAAAATAGTCTCTCTTCCAAAGCAAAAATATATACCTTACAAGATGGAAAATCTTTAATTAAATCATTTATTCCCATAATATGGTCAAAATGTCCATGAGTTATTAGGATAGAAGATATTCCGCCTATTTTTACTATATAATTATGAATTGATTCATCGTAATATCCAGAATCAATTAATATATTTCCCTTTTCTCCACTTAATATATATAAATTGCAAGAAAAAGCCTTAGTATTTACAAATTTTTGAACAATCATATTTATAACCTACAAAAAAAAGAGCCGAAGCCCTATTTCTTTTCTTTGTGAACAGTCATTTTGTTACATTTACTACAGAATTTTTTAATTTCGAATTTTTCTGGATGATTACGTTTATTTTTTGTAGTAATGTAATTTTCATTGCTACATTCTGTACATCTTAGAATAATGTTATCACGTGGCATAATGACACCTCCATCTCAACCTTTTGTATATTATCATAAAGACTTTAAAAATACTATAATTTTTTTTAATTATTTTACATATTTTCTACTTTTGATATAATAAATATGATTCGAGGATGGTTAATATGGATAGAACAAATACAAAAAGAGTTAAAATAGGAAATGTTGTCATCGGTGGACAAAATAAAGTTTATATCCAATCAATGTGCAATATTAAGACTTCAAAAGTAAAATCTGTGGTAAAACAAATATTGGAATTAGAAGAACTTGGCTGCGATATTATTAGAGTATCTGTCTTAGATGAAAAAGATGCAAAAGCAATTAAAAAAATTAAAGAACAAATACATATTCCTCTTGTTGCTGATATTCACTTTTCTAGTAAACTTGCCCTTCTTGCTATTGATAGTGGCGCTTCTAAAATCCGTTTAAACCCTGGAAATATCGAAAATGAGGCAGATATTGCTCGTATTATTACTAAATGTAAAGAAAAGGATATTGCAATTAGAATTGGTGTTAATTCGGGTTCTTTACCAAAAAATAAATTTAAAGAAGCAGATTATAAAGTAACTTCATCACTAATGATTGATACATTAGATTCTTATATCAAAATTTTTGAAAAATATGATTTTGATAATCTAGTTCTCGCTTTAAAATCTTCTCATCCTTTAGTCTGTTTAGAAGCATATCGCATGGCATCTAAAAAATATTCATACCCTCTTCATATAGGTGTTACAGAATCAAGTATTAAGGATGTGGGACTAATTAGATCAACTGTAGGACTTGCTCCTTTACTTTTAGAAGGCATTGGTGATACTATTAGAATTTCTTTATCAGATGATCCTCGTGAAGAAGTAATAGCTGCGAAAAGATTATTACATGATGTAGGATTATATGATGATTACTATACTTTAATATCTTGCCCTACTTGTGGTCGCACGCAAGCCAATACTAAAAAAATTGCCACTAGTGTTATGAATTTGCTTGAAAAATATAATAAAAACATAACTGTTGCGGTAATGGGTTGTGTTGTTAATGGTGTTGGAGAAGGAAAAGCTGCTGATATTGGCATTGCTTGTTGTGGCAATAAGAAATATGTCATATTTAAGGATGGCGAAATATTAAAAAGAACCGATTTAAATAATCTTCTTATTGATTTTGAAGAAGAAATCAAAAAAATGTAAACCAAATGAAAGTCACTCATAAAATATTATGGGTGATTTTTTTAATGGATATTCTTACCTTTCTTTTTATCAAAAATTTAAATATTAATAAAGGAATCAAATTAGCCAAAGAAAATGGTGTTGATTTTTCTTTAAAAGAAGCAGAAATTATTGTTCCCTTTTTGAAAAATAATGCTCATCTAGTTTCATTAGAACATAAAAAGGAGTTATTAGAGAAAATAAAACCAAATGTAAACGAAATTACATTTGGTAAAATACAACAATTACTTAAAAATTTACACTTTTAAAAGAGTTTTTCTTGAGCCTTCTTTTTCTCTTTTATATTTTTCTTAATTATTTTTTCTTTGTGTTCTTTTTTGGCTTTTTCAACAGCTTTTTTGATTTTCTTCTTATATCCTGGTTTGACTTTTGTTGTCCTAACTTTTGCTATTTCTTTTTTGATTTGTGCTTTTAAGACATCACTTTCTTTTTTAGGCTTAGATGAAGGATTAAATGATGAAACTTGTTTTAAAGTATCGTTTCTTAATACAAAATAATCAAAATTTAGGCCATTTTGTATCAATTTATTGATTTTATTCATATCTTCATCATTATAGAAAATATAAGAATCACCTGTATTTTGGTTTCTGCCAGTTCTTCCTGCACGATGATAATAGTAGTCTAAATCATAAGGTAGATCTAAGGAAATAACTGTAGATACATGTTCTAAGTCTATACCTCTTGAAGCAATATCGGAACAAATAACTAGATTGAATTCCCCATTGTTGATTCTACGCATCATTATTTTGCGTTCACGCGATTCCATGTTTCCATTTATTATTGAACAAGGAATTCCTTCTTCATTTAATTTTTTATAAACCATTTCTACACGTGTCTTTTCTGAAGCAAAAACCATTGTAAAATAAGGTTGTTTTATTTTTAGAAAAGATATTAATTGTTCAATAATATCTTTATGTTTTATATTAACTAAATGATGAGAAACATTGCGATTTACCTTAATTTTTCTATCAATATCAATTATTTCTTCCGCTTTTACAAATTTGTATGTGTCGGCGATTAAATGCTCTTTCATCGTCGCGGTAAAGACGAGGCGTTGACTTGGTGAAATGGTTGAAATAAGCGCATCAATTTCTTCAATATATGAATTATCAATTAACATATCGGCTTCATCTAAAACGATTGTTTTTATCGCGGAACAATCTTTTCTCTCCTTAATAAATAAATCAAAAAGACGTCCTGGTGTACCGATTAATAGTTTGGGAAGAGTACCACCAAAAGTTAATTGCTCTAAATTGATGTTTTTATCAGATGAAGAAGATATTTCTTTACATGATAATCCTTCGATTTTATCGCAAATTTTTTTTGCAAATTCGTATGTTTGATGAGCAAGTTCAACAGTTGGTGAGATAACTAATGCCTGCACTTTATTTAATGTTTTATCGATATTATTTAAAATAGGAATTAAAAAAGCATGAGTTTTTCCAGATCCGGTTTCACTTTTACAAATTAAAGATTTCCCTTTTAATGCTTTGGCTAATACTTTTTCTTGAATGGGTGTCGCTTCTACATATCCGAGTGTAGTTAAAGCATCCACTAATTCTTTATTTAAGTTATACGATCCAAATCTCATGGAAATTACCTCCTATTCTTCTTCGATGCATAGTTCATCTAATTTTGTGATTAATTCATCTTTTGTAACTGTAATTTGTTCTTGATTTAAAAGATTTTTAAGACCAAAAGCATTATTTTTCACTTCATCTTCTCCGATGATCAAGATAAATTTTGCTTGTTTTCTTAATGCTATTTTTATTTGACTTTTAAAACTTTTTTCTTCAAAATTCATATCGGCTTTGAATCCGTTTAAACGTAAATTTTGCAAAGTGTCATAAGCATATGATTCTACATCTTTACCAAGCCATACGACAAATACATCTAAAAAGCATTTGCTATATGTTTCTGGAGAAATTTCTTTTAACAAAGTATTTAATCTTTCAATACCAAAAGCAAATCCAACAGAACTTAATTTAGGTCCTCCAACTTCCTCTACAAGGTTGTCATAGTGACCACCTGCGCCAATTGCGCCTAGATTAGTACCTTCTTTAGAGATGAAGTGGAATTCAAAAACAACGTGTGAATAATAATCAAGTCCTCTAACTAAAGAATCATCAATTTCATATTCGACTCCTTGATTATCTAATAATGTTAATATCTCTTGAAAATATTTTTTGCTGTTTTCATTCAAAAAATCGCCCATTTTTGGTGCATCTTTAATTATTTCTTGATCGTCTTTGTCCTTACAATCTAAGATTCTTAATGGATTGATCTTGTATCTTCTTTGGCAATCTGGACACATCGTATCAATTTTTGAAGAAAAATATTCCTTTAAAGCTTCTTTATAAGCGTTACGACTTTCTTCATCACCAATAGAATTAATCTTTAAAATAACATGAGAAAAACCAATCATCTTTAAAGAATTATATCCTAATGTAATTGTTTCCGCATCAGAATAAGGAGATGAAACTCCAACATTCTCTACCCCCATTTGATTAAATTGACGATAGCGACCTGCTTGAGGTCTTTCATAACGGAAAGTAGGACCATAATAAGACAATTTTAAAGGTAAATCTTTAGTTGCATATAGTTTATTAGTTACTATAGCTCTCATTACTCCTGCTGTCCATTCCGGACGTAAAGTTATGGAGCGTCCACCTTTATCTAAAAATGTAAACATTTCCTTAGTAACAATGTCACTACTTTCTCCAGCAGAACGAGCAAATAATTCAGTAGTTTCATATACTGGAACTGAAATAGGATTATAACCATAGATAGAAGCGATTTGTTTTAATAATGAAGCAATTTTTTCAATATTTTCTTGATCTTCATAAAATGCATCATATGTACCTCTTTGTGGTTGATAGATAGGCATATTTGTTCTCCTTTCTAATTATATACTAATAATATACTAAATAAATACTAATTTATTTTTTTTATATTAAAAAAGTTTAAAAATTCTTTTGGAACAGGGGCGATAAACTTATAATGTTTATCTTTTTTTAGTGGATGATCAAATTCTAAAATACGACAATGAAGTCCTAAACGATGTAATGGATCATTAAGCGAATCATATTTATCGTCTCCAACAACTTGGTGTCCTAGATCCTTCATATGAACTCTAATTTGATTTTTTCTACCAGTATCAATATTAATTTTTACTAAAGAATAGATATCTTTTTCATGAAGAACTTGATAGTGAGTAATGGCTTTTTGTCCTTCTTTATCATGAGTTGAATACATTAAATTTGTTTTTGTGGACATTAAATATGAAGTATAATTTCCCTCTTTTTTACTAAAAGGTCCTCCCTCACAAACAGCAATATATTCCCTTTTTTGAATTTGATTATTCCAATCCTTTTGCATCGCATCTTTAAATGCTTCATTTTTGGCAAACATCAAAATACCACTTGTTTCTTTATCAAGTCGATGAAGTACAAAAATACGATTCTTTGGATCATCTAAACGGACATATTCGTTTACATAACGATATGCAGTATCTTCCTTTTCTTTGTCAGTAGCAATGCTTAAAAGTCCTGCTTGTTTATTAATTACTACTAGATCTTCATCCTCGTAGATTATTTTTATTTTATCTTTTATAGAAGGTGCTCCTTTAGCGGAAGAAGTTTTAGAAATACTAACAATATCTCCAATAACCAGTTGATAATCAAACTTGCTTGTTGGAATATCATTAACAAGTATTTGTTTTCTAGCAAGAAGAGCTTTGATATTATTACGTGAAAATTGCTTATAATTTCTTAATAAGAATTCCATTAAAGGAAGAGGATAATTAACTTTAATTTCTTTTCCTATTTTTATATCATTTTTAAATTTGTAATCCTTTTTTAAAGTAGTGGAAGGTTTTGTATTTGTTTTATTACTATTTTTTTTCATTAATGAGACGCCCTTTCAATACTATATACCCCATCAACATTCACAAGACTACTAATAATATTTCTTAACCTAATAGCGTCACTAACTAAGATGGTTACATTAATTGTGGAAGTTAATGTTTGAGGATGAGATTTAGCGTTAATCTTTGTGCTTACTACTTTTAATTGAGACAACGTGTTTAGAATATCCATCAATAGATTTTCTCTATCCGATGCTTTAATTTGTAATTCGACAGGACAATTAATAAATGTTGCAGATGGATTCCACTCTACATCGATTGTTCGTGAAGGTTGTTTTAAAACATTTTTACAATCCGCTCTATGAATTTTTACGCCTTTTCCTTTAGAAATATAACCAATGATATTATCTCCTGGAATTGGTGAGCAACAAGAAGATAAAGAACATAAAATATTTGGTGTTCCTTTAACTAATACAGCTTGGTTAGATATAGGTCCAATTTCTCTATTTGTATTTTTCTTTACTAAAGTTTCAATATAATCTTCTTTCTTTAAACCTAATTCTTTAGTTACATCAGATGGTTGCGTATTTTTTGTAGCTACACTTATGTATAAATCTTCCAAAGTCGTACAATCAAAATGGTTTAGGATTTCTTGTGTAATAAGTGTTTCCATTTTTTGCTCGTTAATATCGAAATCTTTAAAATGCTCACAAAGAGATTCTTTACCCTTTGTAATATTAGTTTCTCTTAAAAAATCGGCATTTTTCTTTAATAAATATTTTCTAATATGCGATTTGGCTTGATTGGTTTTAACAATTTTAAGCCATCCTTCATTTGGACCATTAGATGTTTTTGATGTTTTAATTTCAACAACATCTCCAGTTTTTAACTCGGTAGAAAGAGGAACTAAAGTATTATTTACTATTGCTCCAACTGCGGAATCTCCTACTTTAGTATGCACTTTATATGCAAAATCTAATGGTGTAGAACCTGTTGGTAAATCAATTACTTTGCCATGTGGAGTAAAACAATATATGTTAGCTTCGAAGATATCCTTCATTAAAGTATTCATATATTCAGTTGCATCATCTTCTTTATTGGACATAGATACAAATTCTGAGAACCAATGAAGTTTTTCCATAACTTCTTTTTGTTCCTTCTTAGGATCGTATTTTTCTCCTTCTTTATATCTCCAGTGGGCAGCAACACCACCTTCGGCAATTTCATCCATTTGTTTAGTTCTAATTTGAACTTCTAAAATGATGCCATCATTATCGATAATAGTCGTATGAAGCGATTGATACATATTTGGCTTTGGAACTGCGATATAATCTTTAAATCTACCAGGTAAAGGCTTAAATTCAGTATGAATAATTCCAAGAATTTCATAGCAATTTAGTTCAGTTTCCGTGATAATTCTAAGCGCCATAATATCGTAGATTTGGTCGAAAGTATACTCTTTTGATATTAATTTTTTATAGATGCTATATGGATGCTTTACCCTAGCAGAAATTTCAAAAGGAATATCAGTTTTTAAAATAATATCTGCGATTTTCTTTTGTAATTTTTTTATTTGAATTTCTCTATTACTTAAGTTTTTATTTAAATAATCCTGAATTTCATTCCATTTATCAGGATTTAAATACATTAAACATAAATCTTCCAATTCTCCTTTTATGGAGTTTAGACCTAGTCTATCTGCGATTGGACAATAAACTTCTAATGTTTCTTTAGCAATGCGTATTTTTTTCTCTGGTGTTTGAAATTCTAAAGTACGCATATTATGGAGTCGATCCGCAAGTTTAATTAAAATGACGCGGATATCTTTCGCCATACCTAAAAATATTTTTCTATGTCCTTCGGCGACAAAATCTTTATCCTGTCTTCTTTTGTGTGATAAAGCTTTAATTTTGGTTAAGCAAAAGACCATTTCGGCAATATCATCACCAAAAACAGAGCTTAATTCTTCTTTTGTTACTTCACAATCTTCAATAGTGTCATGTAATAATCCTGCGGCAATTGTGGAAGGACCAGCTTGAAGAGATGCAAGTATATAAGCAACTTCTATTAAATGGGTGATATAAGGATCCCCTGATTTTCTTAGTTGACCTGCATGTTTCTCATCCGCGTATTTATATGCTTGATCAATTAATTCAATATCTTTTGTATTATGAATATAGTGAGAATATAGTTCCTTGACATCTTCATAAGAATGTCCAAGCTTATTCATATTAATCTTCCTTTACATCATCAAGCATTAGGCAATGCAAATTGTAATCTTTTAATTTTTTTACACCTGGTAAAGCAGTTAGTCCAATAAGAGCAATTATTCCCACTACTTCTCCGCCAAGGCTTTGAACAAGATTAATCGCTGCTTCCATAGTGCCTCCTAGTGCAATAATGTCATCAATAATAACTACTTTTTGACCTTTCTTTACTGCATCTTTATGCATGCACAAAGTATCAATACCATATTCTAATTCATATGAATATTCGATGGTTTCTCTTGGTAACTTACCTTTTTTTCTAATTGGAGCAAATCCAACGCCAAGTTTTGTGGCAACTGGACACGCAAACATAAAGCCACGAGATTCAGGACCAACTACTAATTCTGCTCCCATTTTCAAAGCTAATTTTGCCATTTGTTCAACAGTATAAAGATAAGCTTTTCCATCTTGTAGTAATGGAGTTATATCTTTAAACATAACTCCTTTTTTAGGCCAATTGGGTTTTATTGCAATATATTCTTCTAAATTCATAACAAAAATCTCCTTCAAGCAACAATAATATTATAATCTAAACTGTCTTTTATCTAAAGATAAATTTTGTATTTTTCACTGTAACAATTAAAATATAGGCGCATAATCTAGTTTAGGTGATAAAATGTATCGATCTTTCTTTTCCCCATTGTACGGATATGGGATTAATAGGCAAGTAATGCCTTCTTTTTATAGAACATTTAGAAGTGTTGTTCCTCAAGCTAGAGTCTCTTCCTTTTCTATAGAAAAAATCATATCTAGAACGCAAAGAAGTATAAATACAATCAATCAAATAATTCCACTTTACAAACAAGTTAAGCCTATTTATAACCAAGGAAAAAATATGGTAAAAACAGTGGCTACTTTTATCAATAAATCGTTTGGCCAAAACGCTACAAGTTCATCTTCATCATCAAAAAATGAAACTTCTTCTTCCTTTCGCTTTAACGATGAAAAAAATAATCCATTTTTCCGTTAAAAAAAGAGTAATTTCTTACTCTTTAATTAGTTCATAATATTCTTCATTTTGCTTTAATAAAGATTCTCTTTTTTCTTGCACTAAGAGATTATTTGAAAGGATATGTTCATTTATTTTTATGAGTGATTTATATTTTTCTTTAAATACATCACTCTTTTCTCTTCTTAAAAAATATCCATATTTTAAATCTTTTTCATCTAATTCTTTTTTATTTTTAGAAAAAAGTAATATTTCATAAAAATGATCTTCAAAAACAATTTCTTCCTTTTCAGGATAAAAACCTATAGATAATAAATACTCGCGTAATTGAAATTCACAACCTTGAGGTGATAAAAGTAGAAAAGTTGCATTTTTTGCTTTTTCTTCATCATTTTTGATAATTTTTTTTATTAAATCCCCTCCCATGCCACATATGATTAAAGTCTTATATTTTTTGGTATCGCAGTTAGATAAACCATCGCATAAAGAAGTTTCAATCTTGGAAGAAAGATGTTCTTCTTTAATGCGAGAAGTTAAATTTTCATAAGGACCTTTTTTATTATCTGATGCATATCCATAAGGGATAATATGATTTTTTATAAGATATGAAATTAATAATCCATGATCTGCGCCAATATCCGCAGCTGGAATATCTTTAGGAACTAAGGAGGCGATTTTTTGTAATCTATTAGATAAATTCATCCTTATTTATCTCTATAATCTCCAAAGCGTTTAGAGCGGACTGGATGTCTTAATTTTCTGATAGCTTTAGCTTCAATTTGTCTAATTCTCTCTCTTGTTACACCAAATTCTTTGCCTACTTCTTCTAAAGTGCGAGGTCTTCCATCATCTAAGCCATATCTTAAACGAAGAACTCTTTCTTCTCTATCAGTTAAATCTTTCATAACTGAATAAAGTTCATCTTTTAATAATGATTTAGTGGTAAATTCAGAAGGAGATTGTGTTTCTTTATCCTCAATAAAATCACCTAGATGCGAATCATCTTCTTCACCGATTGGAGTTTCTAAAGAAACAGGATCTAAAGCGATTTTTTCAATTTCTCTAATTCTTTCTGGTGATAAACGTGAAGCAGGATCCATACGATCAGAAATTTCTTGAGCGGTTGGTTCTCTACCTAATTCTTGGATTAATGAACGTTTATAACGTGTAATCTTGTTGATTGTTTCAACCATATGAACTGGAATTCTAATAGTTCGTGCTTGATCAGCGATAGCTCTTGTGATAGCTTGACGAATCCACCATGTCGCATAAGTTGAGAATTTGAAACCTTTTGTGTAATCAAATTTTTCAACAGCCTTGATTAAACCTAAGTTACCTTCTTGAATTAAATCTAAGAAAAGCATACCTCTACCTACATAGTGTTTAGCGATGGAAACAACAAGTCTCAAGTTAGCTTGTGTTAATTCATTTTTTGCATCTTCATCACCAAGTAGAATCTTCTTTGCTAATTCAATTTCTTCTTCTGAAGAAAGAAGTCTAACTCTACCAATTTCTTTTAAGTACATTTTGACAGGATCATTAACTTTAACAGTATCATCAACGATGTTATCATAGTCAAAATCGGTATATGAAACTTCTTCTTCATCTTCCATATTAAAATCAGAATCGTCATCTAGGAATGCTTCTGACATATCCTCATTTACTTTAGAAGCATCGAACTCTAAATCATCTAAATTTGATACTTCATCTTCATCAGACTCTACTTTGATATTTTTGTTCTTAAAAAACTCTATTAATGATTCAATATCTTCATCAGATAAATCTAGGTGAGCGGTTGCTTCTAATAAATCTTCTTGTTGGATGCTTTTTTCTTTTTTTCCAATTTCTAAAAATCTTTTCTTAATTTGATCTAATGTTTCATCCTTTACCTCAAAATCATCGGCATCGACCTTGATATTTGGAATATCAGAATATTCATCAGAATCAAAATCATCTTCGTCTTCGTCAAATATTTCTTCTTCTTCTAATTCTCTTTTTTTCATAAAATTTTTCCTTTCCCATCTAGATTAATAATTCTTCTAATGTAATTATCATATTTGTTGTTTTTTATATTGATCATAAATTGAAGCTTTCTCACGTGGGCTTTTCCCAAAAGTATTTTGTGATAAAGTTTTATCCATGTTCTTTTTATTAACAGCGATTTCATAAGTTTGTAAAACTTCATCTAATGCTTCTTTTGAATAAGGGGCAAGATTTTGATTTTTTCCACTTATAGATAATTCTAAAATCGTATTTACTAGTATTTCTTCGTTTTTTGGATTTTGTTGTTGTATTTTTGTAATTAAATCAGCAATATCAAATTTATTATTGCTTATTGTATCTTGTATATATTCCCAAATTTGACCATATACATCATCGATAAAATATTTATTTCTTCTTCGATAATCTTCAATTGCTTCATCACTAGTTAAAAGAAAATGCATTATTTGCCTTTCAGCATTTTGAATACGGTTTAAGACTCTTTTAGTTTCTTTTTTCTCAAAGAATGCTTTTGGAGTCATTTGATATTCTTCTTTGTCTATATTTTTTTTAACTAAAGAAAGAAGTGTGCTTTTTTCAATTCCTGTATATTGACTAATTTTATTGATGAAAATATCTTGTTCTAAATTATCATTAATGTTCAATACATAAGATATTAGTTCTGAAGCGAATTTTTTTCTATCTTCAATTGTCTTCAATGGATTTTCTTTTTTGTAATATTCAAAAACAAAATCATATTTTGAAAATAAATTATTTAATAATTCTTTTAATGCGATAGGACCTTTTCTTTGTAGAATCTCATCTGGATCATCTTTTATTTCATCATAATTAACAATACGATAATTTAATTGTTCTTTATCAAGAATATCACACATTTTAATCATCGCGTGTTGTCCTGCATCATCCCCGTCAAGACATAAGCGAATTTCTACATTTAATTTACGTAATAACTTGGCATGAAATGGAGTAAAAGCAGTACCCATCAATGCTACACATGATTTAATACCAACCTGATAAAGAGCAAATACATCCATAAATCCTTCTACTACATAGACATATCCCTCTTTTTTAGCTTCGTTTTTAGCATTTTGATAATTATATAATATTTTTGATTTATTAAATAAAACTGTATTTGGAGAATTGACATATTTAGCTTCGACAGAATCTTTTATCCTTCTTCCTGAAAAGCCTATAACCTCTGAAAATTCATTGTATAGAGGAAACATCACTCTTCCTGAGAAACGATCAGAATAAGAAGATGCATTCCTTACTAAAATCCCAGCATTATCAAGCGTATCAATATCATATCCTTTGTTCATCAAAATGGAGATACTAATTTGAGAATCGTCTGGAGAAAATCCTAAAGAGAAGTATGAAATCATCTCTTGTGATATATTTCTCGACTCAAAGTATTTCTTCGCCTCGGCTCCACCTTGCGTATTCAAAGAAAATTGATAGAAATTTGATGCTTCCTTTAAGCACGAATAAATCTTAGAAGTCTCTTTGTCCACGACTCTTTCAACTTTATTTAGTGATTCGTGGTGATATCCTATCATGTCTGCGACTTTTTTTATCGCATCCATAAAGGAACATTTTTCGTATTTTTCTACAAAAGTAAAAACGTTACCACCGGCCCCACAAGCAAAGCATTTATATATTTGTTTTTCTTGTGAGATATGAAGAGAAGGATTAGAATCCGCGTGAAAAGGACATATTGCCACATAAGAATTACCTTTTTTGATAACATTAATATATGACGATATTATTTGGACAATATCTGCTTTTCTTCTAATGTCTTCTACAATCTCTTCTGGTATCATTTTTACCTCTTTTTATTAAAATTTAATTTTTTCTTGAATATAATGTGAAACTTCACTAATTGGAAGTCTAATTTGTGACATAGAATCTCTTTCTCTAATTGTGACACAACCATCAGTTTCACTATCAAAATCATAAGTTATACAGAATGGAGTTCCAATTGCATCTTGTCTTCTATAACGTTTTCCAATAGACGCTGTTTCATCAAATGTAACTGGGAAATCTTTTGCAAGCTCAGAACATAAATCCATAGCTTTTTCACCAAGTTGCTTTGATAAAGGAAGAACTGCTGCTTTATATGGAGCTACAGCAGGATGAAGATGCATAACTATACGAGTATCGTTTTCAAGTTGTTCTACTTCATATGCATCACATAATAAAGTGAGCGCTAAACGATCGACGCCAAGTGCTGGTTCAACACAATATGGGATATAATTTTCCTTAGTTAAAGGATCTGTATATGTTAGATTCTCTCCTGAATATTCCATATGTCTCTTTAAGTCATAATCGGTACGATCAGCAATACCCCATAATTCACCCCAACCAAATGGGAATAAATATTCAATATCAGTAGTCGCTTTTGAGTAGAATGCTAATGCCGCTTTATCGTGATCTCTAAAGCGTAGATTTTCTTCTTTAATATTTAAAGATAATAGGAAATCCCAACAATATTTTTTCCAATAATCGAACCACATTAAATCATCTCCTGGTTTACAGAAGAATTCCATTTCCATTTGTTCGAATTCTCTAGTTCTAAATGTGAAATTACCTGGAGTGATTTCATTTCTAAAGGATTTTCCAATATCGCAAATACCCATTGGAAGACGCTTTCTTTGACTTCTAATAACATTTGAGAAGTTAACAAATAATCCTTGTGCAGTTTCTGGGCGTAAATATACTTCTGATTTAGAATCTTCGGTGACACCAATATGAGTTTTAAACATCATTTGGAATTTTCTAATATCAGTAAAGTTACTATTTCCACATCTTGGACATTTAATATTATTTTCTTTAATAAAGTCTACCATTTGTTCATTTGACCAGCCAGCAACTTCAATGTGAGCTTGTGATTCAATTAAATCATCAGCTCTATGACGGGCTTTACATGATTTACAATCGATTAATGGGTCAGAAAAATTTGCAACGTGACCTGTTGCTTCCCAAACCTTAGTATTCATGATAATAGCAGGATCAAGGCCGACATTCATTGGTTTTTCTTGAACAAATTTCTTCCACCATGCTGCTTTAACATTATTTTTAAATAAAACACCTAAAGGACCATAGTCCCACGCGTTTGCAAGTCCCCCATAAATTTGTGAACCAGGAAAAACATATCCTGAAACTTGTAAATGAGAAACTATTTCTTCGAATTTAATTTTTGCCATAAGTACCTCTTTTTGAATGTGTAAAAAACAATTCCTTTTCATAATAAGAAATTGAAATATTTATTGTCAACCCATTATAAGTGTATTATTGCCAAAATATATCAAAATTTTCCACAAAAATACATATCTAATGATTTTAATTCTTTTTCTCCAAAGGAGTCACATAAATAAGAAGTAAAATTTTTAATTAGTGAATAAGAATCGTTCTTATTTAAAACATAATGCTCTAATGAAGATGAATCAATCATAAATACATAGCGAAATGATTTTAATAATGAAGGAGCAAAAAAAGAATTATTATTTACACAATTCTTACATAAAAATCCGCCACTAGAATATGAAATCGATACTATGTCTTTTTTAGTTCCACACTCAACGCAACAATCATACTCAAGTTTATAACCTGAATATTTTATAATTTGAGCAAGATAGATAGCAAGAAGAGTTGCACTATCAAAACCTTCTTCTAAAGAAAAAAGAATGTTTTTAAAATAGGGATAAATAACTTCGTAAGCATCGTCTATAAATTTTAGCGTTGCTTCACTCATTAAAGAAACACACGAAATGTTATCCAAATTTTCATACAAATTTTTGAATGTATGAATTGATTTGCCTTGCTTTAAAGTTAAATGCGAATTTTTTTCACTTAATGTAAATTCAGACAAATTGTATTGAAGGCAAGATGAAGCATTTTTACTATTAGGCGATAAAATTCCTCGCGCTAAAAAAGACATGATTTTATTCTCTGTTAAAAGAGTAATCATACAGTCTTTTTCTTTATAATGAACTTGTTTTAATACTATTCCTTGAACATTAATATCCATAAAATTTATTCGCTATAACCAAGAGATTTTAAAGATGAAAGAGAATCGCGCCAATTCTCTTCTACGCGCACATATGTAGATAGATTAACTTTATGACCAATAAGAGCTTCTATATCTTTTCTTGCTGCCATACCGATGCGCTTAATCATCTTTCCTTGTGCACCAATGATTATTCCCTTTTGTGATGATCTTTCACAAATTATTGTCGCATCGATTACATAAGCATTGTTGTTTTTATGTACTTTTTCTACTTTAACAGCCACGCAATGAGGCACTTCTTCACTTGTAAATGTTAAGACTTTCTCTCTAATTATCTCTCCAATTAAAAATGATAGCGGATGATCAGACTTGATATCATCTGGATAATATTTATTTCCTTCTGGAAGGACATTCTTTATTTCATTAACCAAACCATCAAGATTAAATTCTCTTATCGCGGATATCTCTATTATCTTAGCTTTTGGAAACATATCTTGATATTCTTTTTTTAAATTATTAATGAGATAAATATTAGTTAAATCAATCTTATTAAAAACGATGAATAAAGGACATTCTAATGTGATTAAGCGAGGTTGAATTGCCTTGTCTTTCTCACTATTAAAAGGAACAGAGCCATCTACTAATAAGATTACTGCATCAGTACCCGCTAAAGAAGTAAATGCTTGTTTATTCATAAATTCATCAAGTTTTTGATGAGGGTTCAATATACCTGGAGTATCGATAAATACAATCTGAGTATCATCATCGTTATATATGCCTTGAATAGAATTTCTTGTTGTTTGTTGTTTTGGAGTAACAATGGAAATCTTTGATTTCACTAAAGCATTAATCAAAGTTGATTTTCCCGCGTTTGTTTTTCCAATAATTGATACAAATCCTGTCTTCATTAGTCTAATAATTCTCCTGCTTTGAATGCATATGGAAGTAGCTCATTTAAATTTGATTTTAATATATCTCCTTTAAAATTAGCGATATATATAGGTTTATCAAATGGATATATCTCACTTAATACTTGGCGACATGCTCCACAAGGATAAGGTAATTCTTCACAATCACAACAAATGATCATTTGCACAACTTGATCTTTTGTATAACCTTGCATTACCATTTGATAAAGCGCTACTCTTTCGGCACACATAGAAAGACCATAAGATGCATTTTCTACATTTGCTCCTAAAATTACCTTACCATCATCTAATTCAATTGCTGCGCCAACTGCAAAATGAGAATATGGCGAGTATGATAGTTTTGTAGCTTCTTTTCCTTTTTCTACTAATTCTTCTACGCTTAACATATAAATCCTCCCAATTTTATAAATGAAGTATTTCCATTATTTCGTCTTGTATTTTAAACATTACCTTTTCATCTTCCTCTTTCATATGATCATATCCTAGAAGATGCAATATGCCATGTGTGAAAAGAAAGGACATTTCTCTAAGTTCACTATGACCATATTCTTTGGCTTGACGTTTCATCACATCGACGCAAATAAATATTTCTCCTAAATCGCGAGGCATGGAAGAATTATGAACGATTTTGTTTTCCCCTTCAAAATCATCTTCAAAAGCAAAAGATATAACATCGGTTGGACGATCAATTTTTCGATACTCTTTATTGATGGAATGGATTTTATTTTCATCGACTAAATTTACTTCAAAAATGAAATATGCATCTAAATTTAAATGATTAAATATAGTTAGAGCAATATTTTCAAAAAACGATTCATCATATTTTGTTTCTTCTGTTTCGTTTTCATAAGACATTTCTATATCCACAAGTTTTCCTCCCTTTAGGTCTTCTTATTATAGCACAACTATTATTTTTTTAAAATAATAAATTTTTCGCATAATAGATTTATAAAAGAATTTTGTGGCGTTTATCTAATTTGGTTTAAAACAATATCAAACAATGAAGATTTTTTTAAGAACTCCATTTTTTTAGTTTTATGAGAAAGAATCGAAGTAAAATTTTTAGAAAATTCTACATAACCAATAGTATAAAATAGAAGATATATAAAAGAATCAATATTGCTAAAAGACATCTTAAAATAAACTAAAATGAATGAATATACAAAAATAAATACTTGAATAAAGTTCTCTTTAAATACATAAGTCTTTATTATTTTTTGCATTTTATCATAGGTGTTCATTTTGTCTTTATTTTTAAACAATTCGTCTTCTAAAATTGCTATTTTAATCCTTTCATCATTCTTATTTTTAAAAATAAAGATAATAAGATTTATTAAAGAAATGAAGATAATTATGAAAATATGATATAAAGAATCAGATAAGAAAATATAACATAAAAAAATAAGAGTGCTTAGAGAAGATATAAATTCGCTTATATGCGTTATAAATGAAGCTTTATAATCATTGATAATTTTATATGACTCTTTATTAAAATTTTCGTTATTTAAAATAGGAATCATATATTTTTTATCAAAGTTTTGTATATAAAATTGAATAAATATATTTTTATTCACACGCGTTATAATAAAAACACATGCAATTAAGAATATAAGAATTAAAGATGAAGAAGAATTGATATAATAAGTTGACATTGTCAAAAGAAAAAAGTCAAACAGATTAATTACAAAGAAAAATAAATAATAAGATAAGCATTTTTTCTTATTGGATACAGTCAAATTATCTTTACCATGACTATTACAAATAAGAACTTTATTTTGAAATAAGGAACAAAATTCTTCTTCACTCAATGATCGTAATCCATATTTAGAATCAAAAATTATGATTCTGCTTTTCTTTTTCTTTACAAAAAGAACATAATGAAACATTTCGTTTTCTTTAATTAAACAAATCATGTTTTTTTGATTATAGATTTCATTAATGTTTTCAACTTCATATCCTTTAAGTTCAATATTATATTTTTTTGCAATTGAAATTAAATCAAACATAGAATAATTCTCTTCTTTAAAATCTTCTGTTAATGATAAATAATCTTTATTATGATGAATATTTGCTAAACACATTTTTAAGCAAGCATAACCACAATCGTTATTAGATAATTGATAACAATAATACATAAAATAATCCTCCTAATAATTAGATAGGACTATTTGAATCAATTTACTTAAAATGACACTAGATTTTTAATAACTAAAAAAGACATTTTTAAGGTATTGATATTGTTAGAAAAATCATTTATTAATATTTTTTCTTCGACTAGTTCTTCTTCCTCTTCTAAATCTTTTAATATCTCGTATCGAGCATCTAATAAATTGCTTGAAAAGGCGTCAAGTACATCATTATTAATAGGACTAGTTTTCGTAATTTCAAAATAAACGTATCCAAATATTTTCCCCTTAGTTCCTAAATGGGTAACATTATCTTTATGCATAATTACATCATCGACAATAAGTTCTCCCTTCCTTACAAACTGGTTTACTTTTACTAAAACGTTACCTGAGGATATTTTTATATTTTTAATAATAGCATCATACTTACTAAACATTTTCCCGTGTAAAGATTCAATAACAATTGGCTTAGGTTTAACTACATAATTTACATAGACGTTATTGCCTTTTAATGACAAAGAAAAAGTTGATAAAGAGTCTTGATAAATTATAAGATATTTTTTTTGAATAAGCGTAAGTTCATCGATACTCTTCAAAGGATAATCTTTGCAAATACCTTCATTTTTTAAATCTTTTTTAATGTTTTCATTGATTTGGCTTGATGGTCCATAAACATATACATTAGCTATTTTTCTCTTTAAACTAATAAAATAGAATATAGAAATAATTAAAGAAAAAATTAGTATTTTTTCCTTTGAAAAGACATGTATAAATTTTTGTAAATATGATTCCTTTTCCTTCTTATATTTTATATTTAATTTTCTTATTTTCTTTAAATCTTTATCATCAACGTAAAGACATATATGAAAATCGTCAAGTAAAACAATACTCTCTGCCTCAATATTGTTTTCGTAAAGTAATTTTAAAAAAGCATCGAGAGAATAATATTTTATGATAATTTTATTTTTCATATTCAAATTTAATGGAAGAGATAATACCTTGCACAATTATTTCATCTTTAGAAAAGTATTTTATACTAATGGAATTTCCATAAATAAAATATTTGACCTTTTTTGATTTAACAATAAGCTCTTTATTTTCGCTTAAAATTAAAGAAGAAAAGGAAGTTAATTTTAAATATTTTTCACAATAAAAAAGCATGGTATCACCATGCAATTTTATGAAAATAATTTATAAAATATGCTAGCGAGGAAAACGCATACCACGAAGTTCAAACACCTTTAGGGAACCTTCTAAAGAGGAAAATAATTTATTCACTTTTAACTGCATCGGTTTTGAAAATGTATACATTTCCCTGATTTCTTCAAGGCTATATTGTGAAGTAAACGAAGTGTGAAGTTTTCTCTGTATTCGATATGATAATAAAGGATAAATAATATTATCAAAAATATAAGGACTTTTATATTCATTACCAAAATCATCTATAAAAAGAAAATTTACATTTTTTAATTGCTCAAATAATGTAGTAAAATATTCTTTTTCATTATAAAGAGCATTATTTAGCTTATCAAAGTATGACATTGAATTAATAAAAGCTATTTTACCTAAATTACTAGTAGCTAGACCTTGGGCAAATTGCACTAAGATGAATGTTTTTCCAACTTCTGGATCACCATAAACAAAGTAACTTGGCTCATTCATTTTCTCTTTTAAATTCTTAAAAGTGTTATTTAGACTAACAATCAAGTTTGTTCTTTCCTTAGTAAAATATCTTAAGCATTCTTTTAAAGAATAATCAAAGAAAGATTCATCAAAATCAGATTGGATAAAATTTTTCTTTACTCGTAATCTTACTTCTTCAAATTTACAAGGTTTAACAGTATTTTCGATAGTTTCATATGTTTCATCATATTGAAGATCTAATTGATAATGGCCTTTATTTCTTTTACAATGCGATATTCCTTGGCAAGAAGCACATATTTCTCTATCATCAAGAACTTTAATAAATTTTGATAAGCACTTATCTACAGTTTCTTCTTTTATGTGATTCAAAGCGATAAAAGTTTTTATTTCTTCATCGTTTTCAATTCTTTTTTTTGCCTCTTTTCTAAGTACATAAATTTTATTTTGATCAATTTCTGGTAAATTATATTTCATAAATATGTAGTTCCTATATAAGTAGGTGTTCCTTTCTTAAATTTATATTTCAATAGAATCCATAAGTTTTTGTAATTCTTCTTTACTTATCTCTTCATTTTGTTGCTCGTTATTATCTTGGCTTGTATTATCTATAGAAACAGGTTGAGTTACTTTTTCTTTTTTCTTGTTTTTAAATCTATTTTTAAATTTTTCTAAATAATTTAAAGCATCTAAGGCATCAGTAATTCCTTCTCGAACAATACTTGCTCCTATTTTAGTGGCATAATTTGAACTTAATACATTGTCACAATTCTTTAATGTATAATCAACAATAACATTAACAACGCTTTGTGTTAATCCCAAATCAAGTAATGTATTTACTACTTTTACATCGCTTACTGCTGGAGTTGTTCCATTTTGTTTTGATGAAAGATAATCAATAGGTGAATAAGTAGTATATTTTTCAAGTTCTTTGCCAAACTCAGAATTAAAGTCGTAAGGATTTACACCATTATCGTTCTTTCTAAGCATAGCAAATTGTTTATCATTACGACATTTATCTTCTAGTAAAACAAAATCAACTTTATTCTTTATATTTTCAGAATGATAGCATTCGCTAAAATATTCAGCCATCGCTTCTTCAGAAACACCGTATAATATGCTTAATCCGGCTACTTCTTTCAATATTTTTTTATTTAAAACTGTGGAAGAAATATGATAACTAGTCTCAACTGCTTGAGCAAATTTTGAAGAATCGAAAGTTTCTGATACATCCTTTGTTTTTCTACCATAAGTAGATTCACCTAGATCAATTTTAGATGCATTATTTATCGCATCTAAATCAGAAGAAAATACATTTGTAAATTTCGCAGATATATCAAAATATCCCTCATTTTGAAGCGGTTTATTTTTATATAAATTTATTAAATGTTGCGTTTGCTTTTCCCCTATTTTTTCTCTTAAAAGACGTGAAAATAAAGGATCATTTAAAAAATCTACCGGACTTTTTGGAGCGAATAAACAATAAATATAATAATTAAAATTATTTTCATTCTTATAAAAAGTTTGTAGTAGTCCAACAGCCTCTAATTTTAAACGAGCTTCTTGAATTTGAGTTATATTCATTCCTGTTGTTACAACTAATTGTTCATGAGTAAAAAACTCCACAAATGATCTTTGCTTTGTAAAACTCCATAATGAAAAGTATAAAGATGTTGCTTCATAGCCAATTAATGGTTGATATAAAAAGGATATAGAATCCCTATCATAATTGGAAAGCATTGAATTTAGATATATTTCAAAAAAATCTTCTTTGGCCAAAAAAATCATACTCTCATCTCCAGTGAAATTAATTATAGCATAGAATTTATTTAGAAACATTAAAATTAATTTTTGATTAAAAATATAATTATAAATAGTTATTTATTTTACTAATTGATATTTAAATTGTACGAAAAATATCGTAAGATATAAATGACGCTACTAAGCGATTATTTTATTTAGGAGTTACTATGAATATTTCAAAAAAAACTAAAGTGGTTTGTACTATTGGACCTGCATCAGATACATATGAAAAATGTAAGGAACTATATAATGCAGGTATGAATGTAATGAGAATTAACTTTTCTCATGGCTCATATGAAGAGCACGGAAAAAAGCTTGAAATTGCTCGTGAATTATGGGAAAAAGATGGAATACTTATTCCAGTTATGTTAGATACAAAAGGACCTGAAATTAGAACACATTTATTTGAAGGTGGTTGCGCTTCTATTAATACAGATGACATTATCAGAATTTCCATGAAAGAAGTTCTTGGTAATAATCATAAATTCTCTGTAACATTTCCTAATTTGATTAATGATGTTAAAATCGGTGATAGAATTCGTCTTGACGATGGTAATCTAACCCTTCTCATCACAGATATTGATAAAGAAAATAATGAAATTGTTACTAAAGCCTTAAATCATCATGTCATAAAAGATAGAAGAGGCGTAAATTGTCCTGACACAGTTATTTCAATGCCTTATATCTCGGAAAAGGATCGTAATGATATAATTTGGGGTTGTAAACATGAAATCTCATTAATCGCAGCATCTTTTGTTAGATCTCCTGATGATGTTAAAGAAATTAGAAAAATTTTAATTGAAAATAATCGCCCTGATATAAAGATTATCTCCAAAATTGAAAATCCTGGCGCAGTTAGATTAATTGATGAAATTATTGAAGTATCTGATGGAATTATGGTGGCTCGTGGCGATTTAGGTGTAGAAGTACCAGCTGAAGATGTGCCTGTTATTCAAAGAAACATCATATTAAAATGTCGAAGAGCCGGAAAACCTGTTATCACAGCAACTCAAATGCTCGATTCAATGAAAACTAACCCTAATCCAACACGTGCGGAAGTTTCTGACGTAGCAACTGCTGTTACTGAAGGATCTGATGCTGTTATGCTTTCTGCTGAATCAGCTTCAGGTGAATATCCAGTTCTTGCCGCTTCAATGCAAGCAAAGATTGCTTCTAAAATGGAAGAATATCTTCCATATGAACAATTATCGCAAGAAGCGTATAATGTTTCTGATAAAACTAATAATGATGCAATTGCTAACTCAGTAGCAAATACTGCATTATTAATTGGAGCAAAATTAATTGTTTGTTTATCAGAATCTATTGAGACTGTCACTCGTATTTCTAAATCTAGACCTTGCTGTCCAATTCTTGCGGTTTCAAACGATAAGAATTTATGCTTAACTTCTTCTTTAAACTGGGGTGTTTACCCTGTCTTAATTCCTTATCTTCCACAATTTATTGAAGAGATGGAAGTTCTTGCCTTAATGAAAGCAAGACAACTTGGAATCAAAGAAGGATCCCCAATTATTTTAACTGGTGGAACACCTACTGGTTCTAAAAAAATGAACTTTGTGAAGATCATTACTTTAAATAATGTTAATACAGAAGAAACTTATTAATATAATTTTGTTGATTTTTTAAAAAACTTGATTCATAATTACAATGTGCTATGAAAAAGACACGTTATAAGAAAAATTTTAGAGAGATTATCGCTTGGTGAAAGATAATCACAAAACTTATAATACCACTTTGGAGCATTCTAGGTAACTAGACGTTATCTTACGTTACAAGATATCCAATTAAGTGTGCATATTTATGCAAATTAAGGTGGTACCGCGTTTATCCAAGCGTCCTTATTTATTTAAGGATGCTTTTATTTTTTTAGGAGGAAAATATTTTATGAAAGTCAAATGTTTAGATGGCAAAGAATTAGAAGTTCAACAAAACGAATCTGGTCTAGATTTAGCAAAAAAGATTTCTATTTCTCTTGCTAAAAAATGTGTTGCTTATAAATTAAATGGCCACATATATGATTTAAATCGCCCTATTTGTGAAGAAGGAGATTTTGTATTAATTTTAGAAGGAGATAAAGAAAGTTATGATGTATTAAATCACTCTACATCACACTTAATGGCTCAAGCTATTCAACATCTTTACCCTAATGCCAAATTTGGTTTTGGACCATCTATTGAAGAAGGATTTTATTACGATGTAGATTTTGAAGAGCCAATCACCGATGCAGATTTATCAAAGATTGAAAAGGAAATGCAAAAGATTTCTTCTCAAGGTTTACCTATAGTTCGTGAAGAAGTTTCTAAAGAAGAAGCACTTTCTATTTTTAAAGATAATCCATATAAAGTTGAATTAATTAATGGAATTGAAGGAACAATATCTTTATATCGCCAAGGTGATTTTGTTGATCTTTGTGCTGGACCTCACCTTGAAAAGACTAGCCAAATTAAACATTTTAAATTATTATCTCTTGCTGGAGCTTATTGGAGAGGAAATTCTTCCAATAAACAATTAACAAGAATTTATGGTACTTCTTTCTTCAGCGCAAAAGAATTACAAGATCACTTAACAATTCTTGAAGAAAGAAAGAAAAGAGATCATAGAAAAATTGGTAAAGAACTTGGTTTATTTATGATGTCAGATTATGGACCAGGTCTTCCATTTTGGTTACCAAAAGGATATACGTTAAGAAGAACTTTAGAAGATTATTGGTTAGAATATCATAAGAAGAATGGTTATGTAGTAATTGAATCTCCAATTATGCTTTCTAAACAATTATGGGAAACATCAGGCCACTGGGATCACTATAAAGAAGATATGTACATTACAATGGTTGATGATAATGAATTTGCCATTAAACCTATGAATTGTCCTGGAGCTATTTTAGTCTATAAAAATTCCCTTCACTCTTATAAAGATTTACCTTTAAGAATTGCCGAACTTGGTCACGTTCATAGACATGAAGCCTCTGGAGCATTAAATGGATTATTTAGAGTAAGAACCTTCACTCAAGATGATGCTCATACTTTACTTGCACCAGAACAAATCGAAGAAGAAATTGCTCGTATCATAAAAATCTATGATCATATGTATTCATTATTTGGACTTGATTATTCTATTGAACTTTCAACAAGACCTGAAAACAACTATATCGGTGATATAAAAACTTGGGATATCGCCGAAGCAGCTTTAGCTAAAGCATGTAAAGACACAGGTCATTCCTTTAAGATTAATCCAGGTGATGGAGCTTTCTATGGACCAAAACTAGATTTTAAATTAAAAGATTCTATGAATCGTATTTGGCAATGTGGTACTGTTCAATTAGATATGCAACTTCCAGGAAGATTTGATTGTACATACGTTGATAAAAATGGTAATAAAGTTTGCCCTGTTATGATTCACCGTGCTTGCTTTGGTTCATTAGAACGATTCATTGCAATTATTACCGAAAACTTTGCAGGTGCTTTCCCAACATGGCTTGCTCCAGTACAAGTTAATATTCTTCCAGTTTCTCCAACTGCTCATATTGAATTCTCTACTCAATTAAAAGAAAGATTAGAATCATTAAAAGTTCGTGTTGAATTAGATAACCGTGAAGAAAAACTTGGTTATAGATTAAGAGAATCATCCGTTAATAAAATTCCTTATACTTTGGTTATTGGTGATAAGGAAGTTGAAAACAATCAAGTCACATATAGAGTTATTGGTTCTAGCCAACAAATCACAGTTTCAGTAGATGAGTTTATTGATTTATTAATGAAAGAAATAGATACAAAAGCATTAAGAAAATAAAAAAAGGCCTCTAGTTGATATATTCCCATTTAGGTAGACACGCGAAATAATTAAATATATTCGCTTCTCCTAGATGGGATTTTTATATGGGAAGGAAACAAAAATATTCAAAAGATTTAAAGATTGAAATATGCAAAAAATTTATTTCAGGTGAGAAAAGTGCTAAAGAACCATCTAATATTTATGATCTTGGAAGATATGGTGATGATTTAGTTATTACCTGGGTAAGACAATATCAAAAGAATGGTTCATTAATTTTCGAAGAAAAACAAATAAATACGTCATATTCAAAAGAATTTAAGATTAACGTTGTAATTGATTATCTAAGTGGCAAAGGATCAATACGTGAACTTGCTAATAAATACGGTATACCATCAAAAGCAACTGTGTTGAAGTGGATTTTAAAGTATAATAATCATATAGAACTGAAGGATTATACTCCTCAGAGTGAGGTATATATGGCTACTAAACTTAAAACCACTTTAGAAGAAAGAGTTGAAATTGTTAAATACTGTCTTGATCATAATCGAGATATTAAAGGTACTGCTGCTCATTTTAATGGTAATTATGCTCAAATATATCAATGGGTAAGGAAGTATGAAAAGTTTGGTGAAGAAGGCCTTAAAGACAAACGTGGAAGAAAGAAACCAGAAGCTGAACTGACCGAAATTGAAAAAGCACAACGTAGAATTGCTCAACTTGAAGCTGAAGTTGAAAGACAAAAGAAAATAAATGAACTATTAAAAAAAGTGGATGCTCTCGAAAGGAAATTGCTTTAAACCTTCCGAGAGCAAAACAAATATATGTCAAAAAGCAATCTAGAATTGAAACGTATGAGTTGATTAAATCACTTCATGAAGAATCTAATTGGGATATTAATTTTATGTGCGATGAACTAAAAATTTGTCGTTCATCATATTATAAATGGCTTAATTCAAAGCCTTCCATAAAAATTATCGAAGATAACAGAATCATTTCTAAGATAAAAGAAATTGCTTCTTCTAATAACTCCTTATTCGGTGTTCTTGAAATGTATTATGCTTTACGAGCTCTTGGATATAAATGTGGTCATAATCGAGTCTATCGTTTAATGTGTATTAACGATATTAAATCCGCTTATCGTGCTAAACCTAAATATAACTTTAAGCATTCTACTCCCGAAGCTACTGCTGAAAATATTTTAGCTAGGGATTTTAACACATCCGGTCCTAACCAAAAATGGTGCACTGATGTAACAGAGATTGTCATCCCTGGTACAGATAAGAAACTATATATTTCAACTATGATTGATCTTTATGATAGATATCCAGTTGCCTTAGAGATCTCTGAACATAATGACGCAAAACTTGCTAATGACACCTTGATTCATGCTCATGAAAATATCCCGAATCAACTCCATTAGTTCATTTCGATAGAGGTTTTGCTTATATTAGAACAGTTTATCAAAATATGCTAAAAGAATTTGGAATGACTCAATCCATGTCTAGAGTTTCAAAATGTATCGATAATGGAGTTTGTGAAGGATTCCAGGGACAGTTTAAAGATATGCTTTGGATTCTTTATCCAAATATTAAAACTAAAGAAGAAATGATAAGTGCTATTTATGGTACTTTAGATTATTACATTAATCATTATCCACAAAAGAGATTAAATGGTAAGACAATAGCTCAAACAAGAAAAGAAGCGTTATCCACAAATAATCCAATTCAATATAATATCCATAAATCAAATAAATATATTAAGTTCTGGAAAGACATAGAACTTAAGAAGCAGCGTGCGTTTGCTCAAATTTAAAAGGAAGAAAGTGCACTTTCTTCCTTTTAAAAGAATCAATCATTTAATTATTTCCTTTGTCTACTTGACAAGGTATACATTAGTCAACAGCTAGAGGTTTTAAATTTTCTTAACGTAACATCTTCTTCTTTTATGAAGAACATTCTCAAAGTTTTTCCATTGATTGATGATATTTTCATTATCTTCTATGTTGAGATTAGTTTCCGCCCATTTAATATTTGGTTTTTTTAACATTTTCATTACTTCAAATATTAAAGCAGAGCTTACTCCTTTTAGTTGATATTCCTCTTTACAACCAATTAAGGCTAAATCAATACCTTCAGGATGATTAATCTCTTTTAAAATCTTTATAAATCCAAATGGGAATAATTTTCCTTTTGTATCCCTAACTGATTTAGCAATGGAAGGAAAATATAAACCAAAAGCCACTACTTTGTCATTCTCATCAACAATTACAGTAACATTCTCTATCTTAACAATTAATTTAAAATTAGAGATTAAGTTCTTCTTCATCTTTTCTGTAAAAGGAACAGTGGCATAAATATCCTTATAAGTTTCATCAATAATATCGAAGAATTGATCGGCATATCTTTTGATGAATTCTTTCACATTTTTACATGTAGAAAAATGAAGATTAAATTTTTTCATAATTCTACCAGTGATTTTTGCAAATCTTTCATCAAGAGGTCCTGGTAATGTCAATTTTCTTTCTACCCAATCTACTTCTTTAGAAAAACCATAATTTTCAATTAATTTTGAATAATATTCATAATTATATTGTTCTTCAAAAGTTGATAGTTGATCAAAACCTTCAATAAGAAGTCCTTCTCTATCTAAATCTGAAAATCCTAATGGTCCTACTATTTCTTCCATTCCTTGTTCTTTAGCCCATGATACTACACTAGAAAATAAAGAAGAAGCTACTTCTTGATCATCGATAGAATCAAAACGCGTAAATCTAACTCTCTTCTGATTCCATTTTTTATTAGAAGCTTGTTGGATTATTCCTTGGATTCTTCCTACTATCTTTCCATCTTTGTATGCGTTATAACAAATACTTAAAGCTTGATCGCAATAAAGATAATTTTTCTTAAACATTTTTTTCTCATCGCCATATAAACAAGGCACGAAATAAGGATTGTTTTTATATAAATTTAAAGGGAAATTGATAAATTCTTTAATCTCTTTTTTTGTTTTTACCTCTTTAAGTTCAATCATAAAATTTACCTATTTTTGGCATAGAAAGCCACTCCTACTGTATCTGGACCACAATGAGCTCCTGCTGTAGGATTGACATCGACTATTTCAATAGACAATTTATTATTGTATTCTGCTTGAAGAGAATCACGAACTAAAGAAGCAAGTTCCATAGCGTCACATTGACCAATAATCACTAAATGGTTTTCAATATCAACTGATAAATCTTTGACATATTTAACTAAAGCATTAATCGCATTAGTTTTTCCTTTTACTTTTCCAATATTGGTCATAATACCATCTTTTGACATTGTAATAAGAGGTCTAATACCAATCATTCCACCAAAGAAAGCCGCTAGATTGCTTACTCTTCCTGAACGTTTAAAGAATTTTAAGTCATCAGCAAAGAAATATGTTGCATAATGTTGTACTTCCTCATTATGGAAAGCAATAATTTCATCTATTGTAGCATTCTTTTTATATAGTTCAACAATATCTCTAATTTGAATGTAAGAACAAATAGTAATACCTAGAGTATCTATAAGTTCAATTCTTCTATTTGGATATTTTTCTTTTAATTCATCTATAGCAATATCTAAAGCCATAAATGTGCCAGACATTTTTCTTGAAAAATGAATATAAAGAACATCTTTACCTTCTTTTAAAGATGGTTCAAAATAATTACAATAATCAGTTGGAGAGATACCACAAGTTGTTGGAATTGTTCCTCCTCTTAGCATATTATAGAAAGTCTTTGCATCAAAGGTTTCAAAATCTTCATATGGTTTAAAAGTTACACCATCAACAATATATGGCATGGATATTAATTTTAAATTATTTTCTTTAGCAAATGATAAAGATATGTCTTCATCTGAATCAATAAATAAATCGTACATTTTTTATAACCTCACTTGATATAATTATGTCATATTTTGTATTATATTGGAAATATTTTTTCTTATTGTGTTAAAATATAAAAGATAAGAGGTTAGATTAAAATGATTAAATTAGTAATAGATTGTATGGGAGGAGATAATTCTCCATCAGTAAATATAGAAGGTACATTAAAAGCTTTAGAAGAATTAAAGGATTTACATGTAATTTTATGTGGAAAAGAAGATCAAATTGCTTCCCTTTTAGAAAAATATAAATATGATAAAGAAAGAGTAGAAATTCTTGATGCACAAGATGAGATTACTTGTCATGATTCTCCTGTAGAAGCAATTGCGACAAAGAAAGAAAGTTCTTTAGTAAAATCACTTATGCTATTAAAAAAAGATGATTCGGTAAATGGTTTAGTAAGCATAGGTTCAACGGGTGCAATCATTTCAGGAGGCATTATGAAAATCGGAAGAATAAAAGGAATCAAACGTCCTGCTTTTTGCCCTATTTTACCAACAATGAATGGTGGTATTGTTGGTATTTGTGATAGTGGCGCTAATGTTGATTGTTCTCCTTTATTCCTTCATCAATTTGCTTTGATGGGATCTTTATATATGGAAAGAGCTTATGGTATCTCTAAACCTCGTGTTGCCTTACTAAATATCGGATTAGAAGAAGAAAAAGGAGATATTTTGCGTAAAGAAACATATCCATTATTAAAAGAAGATACATCGATAAATTTTGTGGGTAATATGGAAAGTAGAGATTTTTTATCTGGTAATTATGACCTTGTTGTATGCGATGGCTTTGCAGGTAATGTTTTAATTAAATCGACAGAAGGAGCATGTTTAGAAATGCTCAAATTATTAAAGAAAACATTCTATTCTTCTTTAAAAAACAAATTAGGTGCGTTAATTCTTAAAAAAGATATTTATAAAATCAAAGATCAAATGGATTATAATAATTATGGTGGTGCTGTTTTACTAGGTGTTAAAAAAACTATTGTTAAAGGTCATGGTAATTGTAAAATGAAAAGTATTTATCATTGTGTTAAGTTAGCTTACACTATTGAAAAGAATAATCTATTAGGTGCGATTGAAGAAGCGATAAATAAAAATGAGTTAGTGGAAGAATAACTTCTACTAACTCTTTTTTAAACCTTTGATTATTATAATATTTAGTGATAAACGGAATAAAATTTCTAAAAATATACTTAGAGACAACAAGACATTTTTGTATGCTTCTTCATAAAAATGATTAATGTTAAAGATATTTATCTTATTGTTTATTAAGAATATGAATCCTATAAAAATAAATATGCAATATAAAAAATTAACGATTACAAACATTATGAAATTATACTTTTTCATTTTATCTTCATCTTTATCAGCATATATTCGGTACATTGTTACAGAAAATAAGCCATAGAATAATGTTTGTAGCAACATATAAGGCGCTAAAGAAAGCATATATGATATTTCTTCTTCAATATTTTCACTTCCAATTAATAGAATAGAAGAAAAGAAATTATAGATGGACTCACAATTATAATAAAATAAAGTTTCTACTAGTGATAAAAAAGTAACTAAGAAACAATAAACTAATCCCGCTGTTTTAACAAAATATAAATAGTTTTCTTCTTTGTTATTTTTACATAATACTAGTTTAAAAAGAAAAACAATAATGAAAGTAGGAATAATGATTAAAAATAAATTGATAAATAAATTGATGGAAGAAAAAGAAATTATTAATTTAGTACAAAAATTTAAAAGATAATAAAATGTATATAATCCAAGAAAGACTATATACATTTTGCTTTTATATAGTTTATTGTTCATTAATTTCCCGAAGCCTTAATTCGTGCCATAGCGCGTTTTAAAGATATCTCCGCTCGATTTTTATCAATATCAGGTGAATTATCATTTAATCGATCTTGTGCTCTTTTTAAGGCTTTTTTTGCTCTTTCTACATCAATTTCATTACTTAATTCAAAAGAAGAAACTATAAGTTTAGTGTCTTTTTCCCCTACCTTTAAAATACCAGAAGCGCATGAAGCAATATAAGAAGTATTTTCATCTACTTTTATACTTACTACGCTTGGAACAACAGAAGCTATCAAAGGAAAATGGTTAGGTAATATGGTTACATAACCTGCTTCTGTCTCGATATGTAGTTTTTCGATTTGCGTATTTAATTTATCTCCATAAGGAGTTATTACTTTAAATTCAATTTTCATAATTAGAGATTTTCTGCTTTCTTAATTGCATCTTCAATAGTACCTACATATAAAAATGCTTGTTCAGGTAAAGAATCATATTTTCCTTCTAAAATTTCTTTAAAAGAACGTATCGTTTCTTTTAGTGGAACATATATACCTTTATTACCAGAGAATACTTCAGCAACAAAGAATGGTTGAGAAAGGAAATTTCTTATTCTTCTTGCTCTTGCCACTAATAACTTATCTTCGTCAGATAATTCATCCATACCTAGAATTGCAATAATATCTTGTAATTCTTTATATCTTTGAAGAATTTTTTGTACTCCACGTGCCACTTGATAATGTTCTTCACCTACAATATGAGGATCAAGAATTGTCGAAGAAGAATCAAGAGGATCCACAGCAGGATAAATACCTAATGCAGCGGTTTTACGATCTAAAACAGTTTTTGCATCAAGGTGAGAGAATGTAGTTGCTGGAGCTGGGTCTGTTAAGTCATCAGCAGGCACATAAATAGCTTGGACTGATGTAATAGATCCATCTTTTGTTGAGGTGATTCTTTCTTGTAATTGACCCATTTCTGTAGCTAAGGTTGGTTGATAACCAACTGCTGAAGGCATACGTCCTAAAAGTGCTGAAACTTCTGAACCTGCTTGAGTAAATCTAAAGATATTATCAATGAATAATAATACGTCTTGATGTTCATAGTCACGGAAATATTCCGCCATGGTTAAACCAGAAAGCGCAACGCGAAGACGAGCTCCTGGTGGTTCATTCATTTGACCAAACACTAAAGCAGTTTTACTTAATACGCCAGTCCCCTTCATTTCATGATATAAATCATTACCTTCTCTAGTTCTTTCTCCTACACCAGCGAATACAGAAATTCCATGTTGTTGAGTAGCAATATTATTAATAAGTTCTTGAATCAATACAGTTTTACCTACACCTGCACCTCCAAAAAGACCAATCTTACCACCTTTAACATATGGACATAATAAATCGATAACCTTAATTCCTGTTTCTAAAATAACAGATTCAGTTGTTTGCTCAGAAAATGAAGGTGCCGCTCTATGAATTGGTAAACGTTTAGTGTTTTCAGGAACTTTTCCTTGTTCATCTATTTCTTCACCTAATACATTGAACATTCTACCTAAAGTTGCTTCACCTACGGGAACAGAAATAGGAGCGCCTGTATCAATAGCTTCCATTCCTCTAATTAATCCTTCTGTAGGTCCCATAGAAATGCATCTTACTATATCATCACCGATATGTTGAGCTACTTCAATTGTTAAATATTTATCATTTCCTAATGCAACTTTAATCGCGGTTAAAAGTTCTGGCATATGATTATCATCGAATTTAACATCGATAACTGGTCCTTGAATTTGGACTACTCTACCAATATTTTTTTGCATAAAGATTCCTCCTATTCTAATGCGTTAGCGCCAGAAACAACTTCAGTAATTTCTTGGGTAATAGCACTTTGTCTTGCTTTGTTATAATCAATTTGTAATTTGGAAATTAATTCATCTGCATTGTCAGTCGCTGCTTCCATTGCATTTCTTCTTGAAGCCTGTTCACTTGCTCCACTTTCTACTAATCTTCCATATAAAATATTTTGGAAATATAAAGGGACCAAGACGTCTAGTACTTCTTTAGGTGTTGGTTCTATAATAACAAATTCCTCTTTTTTAGTTATATCTAAGGAAACATTCAGTGAATCTTTACTTAAAGGATATAAAGTTTCTATCACTGGAGTAAATGTAATTGAATTTACTAATTTTGTATAAACAATATTAATGGAATCAACATTTAGAGTTCTCACTCTTGACAAAGCATAATTTGCTAAATCTTTAACTTTCAAAAATGAAAACGAATTATAAATATTTTCAAAATCAGAATTGACATTATACCCATTTCGTTTAAAATAATTGTTACCTTTTGTACCTATTACAATAAGTTCATCATCTTTATTAATAAGAGGTTTTATTTCTTTATAGATATTATAGTTATAACCTCCACATAATCCTAAAGAAGAAGTGACAATTATATATAATTTCTTTCCATTCTCTTTCTTTTTTGCAAAATAATTTTCAATTTCTTCATCAGTTAAACTAACAAATATTTGAGCAAATAAGGATTTAAGTTCATCAGCATACATAGAGGTTCCATCAACTTTGTTTTTCCAAGCTTTAAATTTTGATGTAGCCACTAGATGCATCGCATTTGTAATTTTCCGTGTTGATGCTACTGATTGCATTCTTCTTTTCGTGGCTTGTAGACCTAATGACATAATGAACACTCTCCTTTCTTTATTTTAAAGTTAATTTATAGTTTTCAATAAATTTAGTAATAGCTTCTTTCATTTTACCTTCAAGTTCGCTAGAAATTTGCTTCTTTTCAGTAAGTTCTCCAAGTATCTTTTTCTCTTTGTTTTCCATATGAGTATATAAAGCATCTAATAAAGGTTTTACATCCTTTATTGCAATATCTTCTAACAAATAATTCTTTACTGTAAACAAATCAATTATTTGACGATTCATACTATATGGCGAATATTGATCTTGTTTTAACACTTCCATCAAATGATCACCATGATTTAATACTTTCTTCGTTTCAGCATCTAAATCAGAACCAAATTGTGAGAAAGCTTGAAGCTCATGATATGATGCAAGTTCTATTTTTAAAGAGCCTGAAACTTGTTTCATCGCTTTAAATTGAGCCGCTGAACCAACACGCGATACTGATAAGCCTGAATCAATTGCGGGACGTTGTCCAGCGTTAAATAATTCGCTCATTAAGAATATTTGTCCATCGGTAATAGAAATTACATTGGTTGGGATATAAGCAGAAATATCACCTGCTTGAGTTTCAATAATTGGTAGCGCAGTAATTGATCCGCCACCATATTTAGCATCTAATTTACAAGCACGTTCTAATAATCTTGAATGAAGATAGAATACATCTCCAGGATAAGCTTCTCTTCCTGGTGCTCTTCTTAATAATAAAGCCATTGTACGATAAGCCACTGCATGCTTAGATAAATCATCATAAACGATTAAGACATCTTTACCTTGTTCCATCCATTCTTCACCAATAGTTACTCCAGAATATGGTGCAAGATATTGTAATGGCGCTAGTTCAGAAGCAGTAGCAGATACGACCGTTGTATACGATAAAGCTCCATTTTGACGTAATTTTTCAACAATATGAGCTACGGTTGAATTCTTTTGGCCAATGGCAACATATATACAATTAACATTCTTACCTTTTTGATTTAAAATCGTATCAATTGCAATCGCAGTTTTACCAGTTTGACGATCACCAATAATAAGTTCTCTTTGTCCTCTTCCAATTGGAATCATCGCATCAATTGCTTTGATACCTGTTTGTAAAGGAGTATCTACTGATTTTCTAGTCATAACACCAGGAGCAATTCTTTCAACTGGTCTCTTTTTCGTTGATACAATTGGTCCTAAGTCATCAATTGGTTGACCAAGAGCATTAACAACTCTACCAAGTAATCCATCACCAACTGGTACTTCCACGACTTTACCCGTTCTTTTTACTAAATCTCCTTCTTTAATGGTTTGATCAGAACCAAGCATAACCGCACCAACAGAATCTTCGTTTAAGTTTAAAACCATGCCATAAACATTATTAGGGAATTCGAGTAGCTCTCCTAACATCGCTTTATCTAAACCATAAACAATTGATACACCATCACCGATAGTAACTACACTACCAACATCACTTGTTTCAATCTTATGCGAATAATTCTTTATTTGCTCCTTAATTAATTCTGAGATTTCATTAGGTTTAATAATCATAATTAACCCCTTTCTTGTAAAGTATTCTTTAAAGAATCTAGTTTATGTTTGATTGATGCATCAAAAACATAATCGGAAATAACTACTTTAATTCCTCCAATTAAACTTTCATCAATTTTTTGGTATAAGAATACTTCTTTATTTAATTTCTTAGATATTGCTCTTTGTATGTCTTCAAGTTGTTTTTTACTTAATTTTTCAACTACATAAACATAACCTTCACAAATATTATCTTCTTCATTTGATAAGGAAATGAATTCATTTAAAATTGGAAGAAAATATTTCTCTCTACGATTATCAATAATTAACATTGCTAAGGAAACAATGTCAATGTAAGGACAAGTTGAAAAAACTTTACTAATAATTTCTTTTTTCTCTTCTTTTGATATAAACGAACTACTTAATATAGAAATAATTTCTAAATTATCGTTGAATGCATTTACCACTTCTTTTATATAGTTCCTAAATTCTGTATTTAGCCCTTTTTCTTTAGCTATGCTTAAAAGAGCTTCTGCATAACGAGATGATAAAGTGCTATTGCTCATTAGAACCTACTTCCTTGATAAATTCATCAATTAAATATTCGTTATCCTTCGAAGAAACTTCTCTTTCTAATATCTTACTTGATGCACCAATGGCTACATCAATAATCGTTTTTCTAATTTCATCATTTGCTCTGATTTTTTCTTGTTCAATTTCTTTTCGTAATTCTTCTTTTTTATTGGCAATTTCTTCATCTGCTTCCGCGATTTTCTTTTCTTTTATCTTTTCACCTTCATTTTTTGCTTCTAAGATAATATCTTGAGCTTGTGAAGATATAGAAGAAAGTTGTTTTTCACATTCTTGTTTTGTCTTTTGCGCTTCAGCTAAAGAAATTTTAGATTGATTGATATTTGATTCGATAAAATCTTGGCGTTTCTTTAATATTTCTCTAACAGGTTTAAATAAAAACTTCACAATGAAAAAGAATAATATTAAAGTAGCTAAAACTTGTATTACAAATGCTTGCCACGATGGTATGAGCTTGTTAATGAACTCATCGACACCAGGCATGATATCTTTAAGTCCGCCTAAAAATAACATCTTAAACTATAGTGCTACTAAGAATAAAGCAAGAAGAGCAATAACGAAACCATAAATACCGGTAGTTTCACAAAGAGCACAACCTAAAATCATTGTTGATCTAATAGAACCAGAAGCTTCTGGGTTACGGCTAACCCCTTCAACAGCTGCTTTACAAACATTACCTTCACCAATACCAGGACCAATACCGGTTAAAACCGCAATACCGGCACCAATAGCGCCAAGTCCTTTCATAATGAATTCTTGTGGAACTGCGTCCGCTAAAAAGTTAACAAATTCAAATAACATAAACTTTTCCTCCTTTTGTTATTTATATTAGTAGATAAATTAATTATCTACCGAATGATCTGTTTCTAATTGTTGATATTCATCAGGAACTTCAGAGTTGATTAATAACATTGTTAACATTATATAAACAACAGTTTGAATAAAACCTGAGAATAAATCAAAGTAAGCATGGAATACTGGAGTAATGACTAGAGCTAGGAAACCTAAGTTGATTGCTCCTACTTGCATCAATGAAAATACCCCATATATTATCTTCATAATAATCCATCCTGCAAGTGCATTACCAAAAATACGAAATGAGAGCGATAGAATAGGTGCCCACATTGAAATAAGATTAATAGGTAAGAAAAAAGCCATAGGACTTGTATATCTTTTAAAGTATTTAGATTTTGTATATATCGCAGATACAATATGTATTCCTAAAAAAGTAATTATTCCCAAAATTAATGGCACAACATATAGATTTACAGGTGAAGCAAATCCAGTTAATCCCCATATAAATGATAGAAATAAATAGGCAGATAATAAACCTATTACTGGTGCGAAATGTTTAACAAATTGTTTTCCCATATTCTTAGCGACCATGCCATCAATAAAAGTGACAAACATTTCCGCTAAAAGCATGATGCCTTTAGGCTTTTTTAAAGGATCTACTTTTTTTGATTTTATCTTCACTACTATACAAATTATTATTAATAATAAAATTACACATAATGAAGAAAATAATTCAGCAGGATATGGATCGATTTTTGAGAAATCTATTGCTAAAAAAGAAAATAATTGCATATATAAATCACTGCCTTCCTATTAATAGTTATTATATCGTTTTTTAACACATTTTTTCAACAAAGTTACATTACTTTCTCATCACAAAAATGATAACAATATATAATGTAAAAAAAGGAACTAAATATGTTACCCAAGACAAAATATATATCTTAAAATAATCTAATAATAGACATAATGCTAAACCGCAAGAAAAAATAATCATACGAAGAAAATAATATAAGAAAGCTTTCTTTCTTGTCTCCGCTCCAAATAAAAGAATACGTCCAGAAAATATATATAATAACCAATGATTTAATGAAGAGATAACTAGTCCTAAAACTAAACCAAGCGGATAAGATGGTTTTTTAATAAAAAAACAAAATGAAATAATAACAAACAGGATACAAGAAATAAAAAGATTAATTCTAATAATCTTTTTTTGTTGCTTTAAAACATCTTCTTCACTCATTTTTATTCACCTTATAATAGTATAAAAAAAGTCTTTACAACTGTAAAGACTTATAAATTCTAATGGCGCAGAAACAGAGATTTGAACTCTGGCTAGGCATTCACCTACTAATGGTTTTCAAGACCATCCCCTTCAGCCGCTTGGGTATTTCTGCACAATGTAAACTTTATGGTGGACCCTGTAGGACTTGAACCTACAACTACCCGTTTATGAGACGGGGGCTCTAACCATTGAACTAAGGGTCCAACTTAAGAAAAATGGTAGCGGCGGGCGGGATCGAACCGTCGACCTACCGGGTATGAACCGGTCGCTCTAACCAGCTGGGCTACACCGCCAAGTGTTTTAGCGTATGTGTCACACGCAAGTAATATAATACCAAAAAAAATAAATATTGCAACATTTTTTCGTAAATTTTTTAATTATTTTTCTATTAAGCCAATTTATCTGTATACGTTAAACTTAAGTAAGCAATTATAGAACCAACTTTTACATATATCATATAAATATTTTAATCTGAATCCAAAGTATTAAGATTGTTTTGTAAAAAATTATGTCACTTTCATATAATTCTAAAATATATAGGATTTTCTAAATAATAATATTTAAAAATAGATAACAAAAAATCATGAAGTTATCTATATTCATCTTCAGTTTCTTGTATATTCTTTTAAAAAGCCCATATCTGTTAATATTAGTTTTTCTTGTTCTAATTTACTAATTAATGGGATTTTAGTTTAACTAATTCATCCTTACTTACAGAAGGTAGGGGCTTCTTAGGAAATAATGTTAAATCAATTAACTATTTAGTTTGCATATTATTCAAAATCTTTTCTAATATTATTACACTACGAAATTATCAAATATCAATAAATTACGAAAATAATTTTAAAATTACGAAAATAATAAAAAGATTGTGGAAAATAATAACGAATATATTTTCCTCTATTTTCCTTGTTTTCACGAATGTGTTCTAATATTTTAAAATACATCATCGATGAACTTGTAATTTATTTTAATTGTTCTTGTATTACCTCTATATGCAAATTCAATCATATTTCTTCATCTAAACAAAAATATCAATAGTTTTTATTTCTGATGTACACCATTTTTGCTTAATTTTTATTAATCAATAATTATAAAAAAGCCCTTATTTTTCATTATTTTACTCTATTTTTTGATTAATTTAGATAAAAAAATGAATTATAAGAACTTTATTATTTTGTTATAAAACTTCCGAAGATGAGATTATTAATAATTTGTGTCATTTTATTGAATTATTTATTGTAAACAAGATAAGTATGGCATCAATCTGCATCAACAGCTTGAGCCATCGCATCTTGATGCAACTGGGATACCCAGGTTACTTATATAAGAAGTAATTTCCTATTGGAATTCTCATCATGTGTAATAGTGATTTAGTCTTGTTTATTTTTCCCATTCAAACATAAAATCTTGTGGTTCCTTACGAATTATTAATATATCAAATATTTCTTGGATAATTTCATAATCCATTATTTTAATAGGTATAATTTCTTTTTCTCCTTTAATTCTTAGTCTAATTGAAAACATTAATTTTTCGGAAAGTTTATCGGATTTCTCAGGCTCAATGTACATAATGCATATTTGTCCTCTTTTAATTGAATATTCTTTACTAAATAAATATAGATTAATCTTATCATCTTCAATTAAAATTTTTCCAAAATACTGTTTTAATTCAATTAGCGTTACTAAAATCATAGGAGCAAAAGTACTCAGTCCAAGAATTATTGAGGTAAATATAATTTTAGTTTCAAAATTTCCCATAAGCATAATAAATAAAATAAATAAAAGCGAATACAAAAATTCCATGATAATAACAATCGTTCCCGTCTTCAATTTGTCTTTGCAAACATATCTTTTCATTAGAATAAAACTCCATATGTAAAATCAAGCCATCCACTAAACATAGTATTAAAAATATCAAATGTTTTAGAATTCATTATTTCATTAACAATTTGCGCCTTACCAACCTTACCAATTTTAAGGTTTATTCCAGCTTTACTTAAAGCACGATTAATTTTATTGTTGCTAGTATTATTACCAATAATTTTATTAAAAGTACTATTTGCCATGAATTTAGTAACCCCAAATGCTATAGAATAACTAATTCCACCTACTACAGCTCCTTTTAAAACTGAAAATAATACTTCATACCATTGCGAATTTTTTGACAAATTACCATAATAATAGTCACTTGTCGTTTGGGTTACAGCACCTAACATTGTACTCAAAGCAAAACCAGCAATGAAATTTGTTGCTTTATGCATAGATCCTAAACCACCGCCAATAGCCCCTGTAATCGCTCCTAGTCCAATTTCAAATGCATAATCTTGCAATTTTCCGTTAAACCATACATTATCCTCTTTATAGTCAGCATAAGCAGCTGTGCCAAATCCAATTGCCGCTCCAATAATTGCACCAATAATTAAAGCACTAATCGCAAAATGTCCTGAAGGATCACAGTAGTTCACCGGATCATTATTACAGTATGCATAAAGGTTAAGACCGTTTATGCTTGTTGGATCAAGATAATCCACACTATCAGGACTTATGAATCTTCCTATCTCTGGATCATAATACCTTGTGGTTAGATAATAAAGAGATGTTTCTACATCATAATAATAACCTTTGTATCTAAAT
>SAMEA3663025__coassemble_318_pt1 | contig 52397 bp, 44 predicted proteins | sample SAMEA3663025__metabat2_high_PE_042 | metagenome-assembled genome bin SAMEA3663025 (sample SAMEA3663025) | pig gut metagenome | biome: pig gut; feature: pig-associated habitat; material: faeces | place: France | collected 2012
TTATAAAACTCTTTACAATCATACAAATTTTATATTATTATATACTTGTTTCAAGGAGGACAATGAATTATGAAACCTATTTTTATTGTTTTAATAGTTTTAGGAGTAGTAATACTTGGATGTTTGTTTCTAGCTGTTTCATATGTTAAAGCACCACCAGATACAGCATACATTATTACTGGTCCAAGAAAACAAAGAACTCTTATTGGTAAGGCATCAATTAGAATTCCATTCTTTACTCGTATTGATAAGTTACCTCTTAATTTAATACAAGTCGATATTAAGACACCAGATGCAGTTCCAACATGTGAATTCATCAACATCTTTGTAGATGGTGTTGCTAACATAAAAGTTGGACATACTCCTGATGATTTAGCACTTGCGTCTCAAATATTCCTTCAAGAAAAGTTACCAGGCATTCAAGCTATTGCTAAAGAAGTTCTAGAAGGTAACATGCGTGAAATAATCGGACAAATGAAACTTACTGAGTTAGTCCATAACCGTGATCTATTTGCTGAAAAAGTAAAAGAAAACGCTATGGCTGATATGAAGAGAATGGGTCTAGAGATTATCAACTTAACAATCCAAAATTTCTCCGATAAAGAAAATGTTATTCAAAATCTTGGTGTTGATAACATCACTCAAATCCAAAAAGACGCGCAAATTGCTCGTGCAAATTCTGAAAGAGATGTTAAGATTGCTCAATCTGCAGCTGCAGAAGCTGCAAATAAAGCAAGTGTTGACGCTCAAACAAAAATTATTGAACAAAACACTGAATATGCTTTAAAGCAAGCTGCATTAAAACAACAATCTGATACAGCGCAAGCTATTGCTGATGCAGCATATAAAATCGAAGCACAAAAAAGACAACAAGAGATTAACGTTGCCGAAATTAATGCAAACATCGCTCGTCGTGAAAGAGAAGTCTTATTAGGACAAAAAGAAGTAGAATTACAAGAAAAACAATTAGCAGCACAAATCAATAAGAAAGCAGATGCTGAAAAATATGCTGCAGAACAAAAAGCGGAAGCTGATCTCTTCCAAAGACAAAGAGCGGCAGAAGCTGCAAAATTTGAACTTGAGCAAAAAGCGGAAGCTATGAAAATTCAAGCTGAAGCTGAAAAAGTATCAAAACAAAAAGCGGCCGAAGCTAAAAAGATTGAAGCAGAAGCTGAACGCTTTGCCCAAGAACAAAAAGCTGCAGGTATTAAAGCCGTAGGTGATGCAGAAGCTATCGCCATTGAGAAAAAGGCAGAAGCTATGAAAAAGTATGGTGAAGCATCTATGTTACAATTAATTCTTGATTCAAATGTTTTACCAGAAATTGTACGTGCTTCTTCTGAGCCAGTTGCCGCTGCATTTGCTAAGATTGGTTCTATCACGATGTATGGTGATGGTAACGAAACAAAACTTGCAAAAGAAATCACAAATAACTCTTCACAAATTATTGACAGTGTTCAAAAATCTCTAGGCATTGATTTAAAATCTGTCATCGCAGGTTATATCGGTGGAAAACTTGGTAATGACAAACAAGTAGTTGTTGTTCCAAGCGAAAAAAAGGAAGAAAGTGTTGAAGAAGAAAAAGTCACTTCAAAAGTAAAAAAATAAATAAAATAAGTGCATTAATAATATAATAAACTTAATTTTAATTATTTAAGGTAAGATATTATTAATATCTTACCTTTTCTCTTGAATATCCTTCAAATTTGTATTACCATAACCATAGAATGAATATCATTCAAACGAAAGGAGTATGTGATTTATGTTCTTATCTTATTTAACATCAATCTTTAACAATCAAATATTTTGTATCGTTCTTTGGATAGCAGTCTTCTTAATTGCTTTATGTATTGAACTATCTACTTCACAACTAGTTTCTATTTGGTTTTGTGGAGGAGCACTTGTATCATTAATACTTGCTATCTTTAGTGTCCCTATTCTTTACCAAATCATTGTTTGGGTAGTTGTATCTGGTCTTCTTCTTCTTTTATCAAAATTAGTATTTAAGAAAAAGTTAGACGTTGCCACCACAAAAACAAACGCCGATTCCATGATTGGAGAAAGAATACTTATCACAAAAGAAGTATCAAAAGAAGCTATGGGAGAAGGAAAAATTCGCGATGTAGTATGGTCAATCATCGTTGATGATGATATAATTATTAAAGAAGGCGAATTTGCGTTAGTCAAAGACATAAGAGGCAACAAATTAGTTGTTTCTAGAAAGGAATAAATTATATGTTTTTAATGTCACCTGGCGGTATTTTTGGAATTATCGCCCTAGTAATTGTCGCTATTGCAATCATAGTGGTAATCATTAGATCAATTGTAATTGTACCTCAAGCTACAATTGTAATTGTCCAAAGACTTGGTAAGTATGCTCGTACATTACCTGCTGGAATTCACATTTTAACACCAATTATTGAAAAGAAGGTTCAAAGTGTGTCATTGAAGGAAAAAGTTGCTGACTTCCCTCCTCAACCAGTTATTACCAAAGATAATGTTACAATGCAAATTGATACAGTTGTCTATTTCCAAATTACAGATCCAAAATTATATACATACGGCGTTGAACGTCCTATGCAAGCTATTGAAAATCTTACAGCTACCACATTACGTAACTTAATCGGTGATCTTGAATTAGACCAAACATTAACTTCAAGAGATACTATCAACCAACAAATGAGAATGATTCTTGATGAAGCTACCGACCCTTGGGGAATCAAGGTTAACCGTGTTGAACTTAAGAATATTCTTCCTCCAAAAGATATCCAAGAAGCTATGGAAAAACAAATGAGAGCTGAACGTCAAAAACGTGAAGCTATTCTTAAAGCTGATGGAGAAAAGCAAGCTGCTATTCTATCTGCCGAAGGTGAAAAAGAATCTGCAATCTTACGTGCTGAAGCTAAACGTGTTTCTATGGTTACTGAAGCTGAAGGTCAAGCAGAAGCTTTATTAAAAGTTTACCAAGCTCAAGCTGAAGGTATCAAAGCAATTAATGATGCTAATCCTAGTGCTGCTTATTTAACATTAAAAGGTTATGAAGCACTTGAAAAAGTAGCTAATACTGATTCTGCAAAGATTATTATTCCAAGCGAAATCTCCAATGTTTCTGGTTTAATCACATCTATGAAAGAAGTAGTAAATGTTGATTTACCTCAAAAAAAGTCAACAAAATAATATAAAATGACAACAAAAAAGTAGAAGTCTCGTTCATATGAGAACTTCTACTTTTTTAATCTGATTTTATTCTTTTTCTTTTAATTTTTCTTCGATTTTATAAACAAGTTCATCAACATAATCTTTATTGATGTATTCCACTTTACCTTCATCAATTAAAGAAGTCATCTCCCCATCAAAAGGGATGCGAGCAAGTAGCGGTAAAGAGTATTGCTTTTCAATCTCTTCTTTTGCTTTATTTCCATAAATATAGATTTTTTCATCACATTTTGGACAAACTACATAAGACATATTTTCCACTAAACCTAGGACGTTAATATTCATTTCTTTAGCCATATTGATTGATTTTTTTACAATCATGGAAACTAGGTCTTGTGGAGTAGTAACGATAATTAATTGATCAACTGGTATAGATTGGAAAGTAGTTAATGATACATCACCAGTTCCAGGAGGCATATCGATTAATAAGACATCTTTTTCTTCCCATCTAACATCTTTATAAAATTGTTGAACTAAAGAAGAAATAAGTGATCCTCTCCAAAGGATAGCATCTTCTTCGTTTTCAAGTAACATATTAGTAGAAATTACATCGATACCAGTTTTTGTTTTTGCTGGTAATATCAAATTATCCATTTGATATGCTTTTTCACTAATTCCAAATGATTTAGCCATAGAAGGACCAGTTACATCAGCATCTAAAACACCTACTTTATAACCTTCTTTTGCAAGTTTCGCGGCCACTAAAGAGGTTACTAAAGATTTACCTACGCCTCCTTTACCACTTAATACTCCAACAATTAATTTAATATGGCTTGCATCATTTAATTGAACTCTAAATGAAGCAGGATCTCTTTGTGCACAATTTTCTGAGCACGATGAACAATCATGAGTACATTCTGACATTTTAAAATCTCCTAACTATTTTTAATTTCTTTATATACGTTTTCTTTTCCTAATTGTTCAATTATTATTGAACCATTAGTTAAATTTGTTAGTGCATCTATATCAATATTATTAATCAATAATATTATCACTATTCTTTCTTCAAAAGATGAATCTAATATTTGTTGATCGCAATATTTTAAATAATTCATAAGTGAATCATAAAATTTATATTCAATAGTGAAGCTATATTTATCATAATCAACGATTTGGTATAACTTGCATAAAGAATATGTTTCTTGCGCGGAATCAATATAAGCTCTAATAAGTCCAGAAGCTCCTAATTTAATTCCTCCAAAATAACGGATAACCACACATAAAACATCTTCTAGGTCATTCTTTATTAAAAATTCTAGTAAAGGACGACCAGCAGTTCCCGAAGGTTCTCCATCATCATTAGATTTTTCTTTTTTATTGATACGATATGCATAACAATAATGAGTAGCTTTAGGATATTCTTTTTTGATATCACTAAGTCTATCACTAACTAGTTTATCATCTTGTAAAGGAATAAATAAACAAATAAATTTTGATTTTTTAATTTCTATTCGTGAGGTATATATTTTTTTAATACATTTCATTTTTATGCACCTGATATTTTTGAATTTATATTCTTAATAATGACACCAGCAAGAGTATCTTGTCCATAGTAATTATATAAATCGGTATTATTAAATGATTCTTCAAATGTTTTAGAGGTTGCACCTGGATTAGATGCTTGAAGTTGATTATCATATTGTAGGTTATTGATAAAGATATCAAACGCTTCACCTTCAACAATATAATTCCATTCTTTTTGTTCAATTGTTTCGTCAGAACAAGCATAGTTTCTAGTCTCTACATCAAAGAAAGATGCTTTAATGCTATCATATTTTTCAGCCGCTAAAACTTTTCCACTTTGGAGTTCAGCGCTTGAATTATAAACTGGCGCAAAGTAAAGGATACTATAAGATGTAGCGCCAATTGAATAGGTTATATCTCCAATTGATACTAAAATAATGTCGACACTAATTTCATTAAAAATATTAGATTTATATAAAGTTGAATAAATATTTTTAAATAAGCCCTCTCCACTATCTATTTTAGTTTTTTCATCACTAACATTATAATTTTCCACTCTATCCAAATATCCCATCATGTTTTTGAGTGAATCTATTTCCTTATCAAAAGGAAGTGCAGTTTCATCAATAAACTTATTTTTTCCTTCATAAGCATAATAAGAAGGGGAGTGTATATCTGTCCTATTAATTATATAGTCATTAATATTAAGTGATCCTTCTTCTCCTGTTCCATTTTCGCAGATATCTTTAATGATCTTAGGAATTGCATCGTGTAAAATATATGAACTATTAACAAGTTTAATTTTATCAATATTTTTATCAGTCAATGTAGTTGTGGAGGCTAATTCTTGTAAATCTCCCTCTCTTAATATTTTGATAAATTGATTTATTTCTCCATAAACTTGACTTTTACTATCAACATATTCCCAAACAATATCTTTGTAATTATTTTCTTTATCTAAGTCTTGTGCGGTAATATGTCTTATCTTTGCTTCAACAAGTTCTCTTGAGTTACTATATACACCTTTTTGAGTAGGATTATTCGCATCTAATATCCATTCACCCAAAGAAGTTTTTTCTTCAAAAATATAGATGAAAGTATACTCAAATACTGATAATCTTCGATCCGAAGAAGATACTTTTTCTTGATCAATATGATTAAATATTTTTGAATTATATAATTTCAATAAGGCTGATTCAACTACATTAATACTTGCTTCATCAGGATTAACAAAATTATCACTCTCATCAACTAATTGAATATTTGTAATTACATTAAAATCATCAAGTAAAGAAGCGAGTAAATGAATTTCACCATCCTCTCCTTTCCATTTTAAAGAAGGATCATCCTCAAAATTCAAATCGATAGTATTAATTGTTGTATCGTCTAATCCATATGCTGTTTTTACAATGGTTGTAACACTGTCTTTAATAAGAGGGACAAATTCTCCATCAATTCGACAAGACTCTAATTCACTTGAAGAATAATATCCTCCTACCATTGAAGTATCATAGATGGCATTTAGTAAAATTTCTGCTTTTGAAGAGTCTAAACTATTCCAATCAATGTTGCTAAGCGAAATTCCTCCAGGAGCAATCTCTTTTAAGGAAGTAAGCATCGTAGAGATACAATGTCCTTCAAATGCCCAAGGATTTTCAATTTGTGATTTATTAATATTGGCAATATTAACTTTAACACCCGTGCTTTCTAATGCACTTTGTAAATTATTTTCTATAAACGATGGCAAAGCATTTTTCATTAAAATTGAATAATCAACAGAAGCAAAAATTCTTTCAATCTCTCCCCCTAAATCATATAAGTGAGTTGAAATATCTTCTCCTCCCTCTTGTATAAAGGAATCTAGTATAAATTGTGTATCACTAGAAGAACGTGCTTTAAAAGAACGAAGAACATTGAATAAAGATTCAATCTCTCCCCCTTCATCGTTCCATTTACTAACTGAATCAATCACGCTTTCTTCAATAGGAAGAAGAGAAGCTAAAGAGAAGGAAGAAGAACTACCTTCTTGATATTTTTTGTTAAGTCCACTTGGGGAAGCAGAACTTGGTACAAATAAACCTTTGATTATCTTAATAAAATTATTATCTTCCCCTTCTATATGAGAATTAAATAATTCTGATTCATAAATACCATTTAAAAGATTTTCCATCGAATCTAATGTTTGATCTTCAAAAATCTTACTTAAACTATTTCCTTCTTCACTTAATACATCAAGGAAAGTTGCTAAATTTGGGAAAACTAAATCAACAATTTTAATAAGTTCCTTTCCAAGTGATGTAGAAGAAGAATAATTATCAAATTTTAGATCTTTAGTTGAAATACCAAAGAATAATTCTTTATCTTCAACAAATCCTTTATATAAAGCTGGTACAAAAGTACTTAATAACTTACTTTCATCGATAACTAAAGCAAATTTTTTTACATTACTTGAAAATGTAGCCTTGCTACCAAACAATAATTCCTTATCGATAGTAGTGCTATTTTCATCATTTATAAATCCATTTGTAAAATCTTCAATAGCGCCAAGTAGCGGTGAAAATCCTTTTAACATAGAAGAAATTTCTTCCTTCCAATCATTTTTGCTCCATGATGAAGTTAAGTTTTTATATATGCCTTTAAAATCAACATTTTCTTTTAATTTAGAAGTAAACGCTTCTTTCTCAAAGAAAATAGGTAAAGCATGATTTAACACTTTATAAACAATCGTAGAATCTAATAATCCTCGTACATCTTTTGAACCTACAAGTAAAGTCTTTAAACCAGGTAACAAGCAAGTTTTACCTTTAACAATTATGTTTCCTCCTTCAATAAAAGGATTGTTACTATATGAAGTAAGATCAACATTCATTCCAGTAAGTGCTTGTTTAAATAACGGTGAAGAAGTGATGGTAGCCATATCTTTTAAATATATATGTTCACCAGTGTAAGCATTATATTGCTTTTCAGTTGTAGAGCACATTTGATAAAGAATAGATAATTCTTCGCCCCAAGAAATATCTTCGTACTCTTCCTTATTTGTTGGTAAACAAGTAATAATACCACCTAAGTTTTCATCTTCTTGTAACTTTTTACTAGAAGCTAAACTAGCACAGAAAGAAGGCATAAATGCTTCCATAAACGAAGAATTACCAAGTTCATATAAAGCAGGACATAATTTTGTTTCATATTTAGGATTAAAATAAAATTCTTCAATAAATTTACTTGGGTTAACGACAAAATCATCAATAATACCTGATTCTTTAAATTGCGCATAAACAGAAGATAAGCATTTAAAAGTAGAAGAATAATCTATTTTAGAAAAATCAAATGATGAGACATCGCAAATTTCTTTCACGCTACTAGAAGAGGCGACAAGAGATAAAGATAAAGGCAAAATATAATTAGCTAAAGAAGAAGACGCTAAAGTATCAAAGGTTGATTCAATAAAGGTTCCGTTTAATAATAGAGCCATATTAACAGCTTCAGAGGATGTAAATAATCCTGTTTCTAACATTTCAAAAGTTAAAGAAGAAAATATTTCAAGTTCATCATAAAAGTGGAATGATGTTCCATTTGATAATTTTGATTGCGTTAACAAATCTAAGAAATCAACATCAAAAGTATTTTCTCCGGCCTTGATTGTAAAAAATGTTTTACATAAAGAAGAGTCGTTATAAGAATCAAATATAGCCATCAAGGTGTTGTATGAATCAGGCGCACCTTCCACGCTTTCTAATTTTTCATTTCCTTTCTTTGCTGCATCGATAAAGGTATTTATTAATGCAGAGCAAGGAGAAAGCATCATCATAAGTACTAAGTAACATTTGGTCATAGATACAGCTATTCCACCTAAACGATGACGCATTTTCACTTTATCAATTTTAATTTTTTTATATAGAGATTTTCCAAATGAAAACCATAGAATTAAATCGATAATCCAACCAAAAATAATTAAATTAAAAAGTAAGAAAAAGAATAGAATTGATCTAAATAATGGTAGTGTTATCTCTTCGACCGCTATCACTAAAGAAGAAGGATCTAATGAATTATCTATGCTCAGTAGCATATTAGAAATCATAAATTTGAGTCCTTCGCCGATAGTTTTTGCTTTTTCTCCTTCATAAATTAGAGCTTCAGATTCTATGGAAGAAGGTATTTTTACATTATATAATCCAGTTGCTGCGTAACGGGATAAAAAGAAAATAATCACTACTCCAATAAATAAGAATAAAAAGGACCAAGTTGATTTCCAAAAGCCTTTAACAAAACCAATAAATCCCCATAAAACAATTAAAAAGATAGCAACAAAAAATATCACATTACAAATTAGTGACACCATTGCTGCAGCCGAAGTTGCTGCGTCCGCTAGAAAATTGATCATATTGTTCTAATCTCCTTTTTATTATTTTAAAATAATAAACTTGTATTTACAATACACTTTTTAGTACTATCTTTATGAACTATACTGTATAATAAAACAAAGACGGAGGAAAACATATGGAAGAAAATTTTTCAAGCAATAACGATGAACTAAACAATACTGAACCTTCTTCAAATTTTGATATATCCTTTACCAAAGGAGTTATTCTTTTTCTTGTTGGGTTTGCTGGGTTACAATTTGTTGCCATAATTTTATCATTTATCGCCACATTAATATTTGATATAGAAGAATTACAAATAGTTAACCCTGAAAAAGTCCAAATCATCATGGGGTATATCAATTGTTTTTCTTATGCTATTATCCTTGTAACTTTATTTGCTATCATCGGCTTTAGTAATCTTAAATTTATTTATAAGCATGAAGAATTATTAAATAAAATCGGTAAAGGTATCGGTTATGGGTTTGGCTTATTAATGATTTCTTATATATGGGGTATTATCTCTAGTTTTATATCCCCAGAAATAACTACAAATGAAAATGAATCGTCTATTAGAACCATTATCTCAACTCTTCCTATAGCAGCATTCCTATTTGTCGTAGTTTTTGCTCCAATCACGGAAGAAATAACTTATCGTCTTGGTATATTTCATAATATCAAGAAAAAGAATAGATATGCGGCATATATTGCTACTGCTTTAATCTTTGGTGCCATTCACGTATCTTGGGAAAGTTTTTCTGATATGAGTAAAGCAGAAGTAATTAATGAGTTATTAAATTTCCCTTCATATATTTTATCAGGAGCATATCTATGCTACGTTTATGAAAAAGAAGATAATTTATTATCAAGCACTATCGCTCATATGACAAATAATGGTGTTGCTTTTCTTCTTACTTGTTTATCATCCATCCTTCCAGAAGGTGATGCTTCTACAAGTTCTACAATGTCTTCTTTAATTAGATTAATGATGTAACTATGGAACGCAAACTAAATATATTATCTGCTTTTTGGTTAAAAATCATCGCTATGGTAACGATGATTTTTGATCATATCGGTGCAATTATCTTGTTTCATTACTCTATAAACGAACCTTCTTCTTTCCTAGCCTCTTTATATGAGCCATTTAGAATAATTGGTCGTTTTTCCTTTATTATTCTTGCTTTTTTAGTCGTAGATGGCGTAAAGCATACATCAAATAAAATAAAATATTTGTCAAGACTTCTTATCCTTAGTCTTGTTATGACTTTAGGAGAATTATGTTTTACTCATACTTACTCTGGTAATCCCATAACGACTTTATTTTTAGGGGCTTTAACAATCGTATTATTAAATCTTCCTAAATTCTATAAACTCACTGCTTGTATACCTTGTATTTATGTAATACTATCCGATTTAAATATAATTCCTTTTAAAAATGAATATGGTATATATGGTTTCTTTTTAATCATCGGATTTTATTTATCACTCATAGTCAGCAAATTTTTACTTGAATATTATTCATCAGTAAACAATTTAGATATAGAGATATTTGCAAATGAAAAAATGATACATAAATATCGTTTGATTATCTCCTGTATTTTTATATTTTCATATAATCTAGCGTGGTATTTAATATACCCGTCTTGGAATAATATTCCTCTTATTGATATGAGTCTTCAAGTATATTCTACATTTGCAATTTTTCCACTTTTCATATATAGTGGTAAAAGAGGATATAATAGTAAATGGTTCCAATACGGATGTTATATCTTCTTTCCAGCTCATATATTAATTATATATTTTATTTCATTATTATTGTTTTAGGAGGATTTTTATATGTTTAAAGTATTAGAAGATGAAAATGAATTTTTAAGCCTAAGATCTTCAGGCATTGTTCTTTTAGATTTTTATGCACCTTGGTGTGGTCCATGTAAAATGATTAGCCCAATCTTAGAAGAACTTGGTGAAGAAGAAAGTGATGTCACAATCGTCAAAATCAATGTTGATGAGTTCCATCAAATCGCTGCTGAATTTGGCATTCAAGTTATCCCTACTCTTTATTTATTAAAAAATAATGTAGTGGTAAATACACACACAGGTTTTATGCCTAAGCCAGCATTAAAACAATTCATAAATTCAGCTAGATAAAAAAGCGCCTCTAATGGGCTGTTTAATTAGGGATTTATTCCAAATGCCCAAAATCAGGTCAAAAGAAAACCTCATCCAAGAGTTAATAGCTCAAGGGTGAGGTATTTTTGTTACTTTAAAGATTTTGTTTTGAATTTCGATTGTTTTGTTTAGGTAATTAATCTTTTTCTCATTAATAGAATATCCTTGAATTAAATATTCTTTTAATATCTTATTTGCCCACTTCCTAAAAATTATTCCTCTTTTTGACTTGACTCTATATCCAACCTAAATAATCATATCGAGATTATAAATCTTAATACGACGCTTTACTTTTCTTGCACCTTCAACCTGAACTTGTGCGTTTTCCGCACATGTTGAAAATAAATCAAGTTCTCCATCACTATAAATATTTAATATATGTCTTACAATTCTCGTTCTATCAACATCAACTAGCAAAGCCATCTCATCCTGTGTTAACCAAACCATATCATTATCTTTATCCGTTCTAACATCTATCTCAAACTCGTTGTCAATAAATTTTACTATTTTATAATTACTCATAATACACTCTTCTTGTACATATATATCATGTTATTACGTGTTTTAATAATCAACAACACCAAAATAATAAAAGCGTAGAGTTAAGTGGCTCTACGAATAAAAATAATCCCTAATTAAAACGCTCTAAGCGGGTGCTTTTTTCTTTTCTTAGAAACGGCATTTTATTAATAACCAAAAAAATGTAAAAAAAAACGAGCCAAAGCTCTTATCTATAATTAAACATCATTAAGATGATGTAAACAAACTAATGGAGCGAGCGACGGGAATCGGACCCGCATAGCAACCTTGGCAAGGTTGTGTTCTACCACTGAACTACGCTCGCATATCGCCTTACGCAAGAATTATTATAGAGATAGAGATAATATAAATCAAGAACTTTTTTTATTTTTTTGTATTTTTTTGCATTTTGATTTTTCTCTTCCCTCTAATGAACGTATTAAATATTATAATAAATATATTTTCATCCATAATAGGAATATTAATAAACGCAATGTTTCTTAATATTTGAATATTATTTTCACATAATTTATAATGTATCCATGAGGTGATTTGATATGTTAAAAATTAATTTTTTATCTTTTCTAACTCTTATCCGCCCTTCTTCCCCATATCAATTTGTATTTATTGTTGTCTTTACTCTATTACTAATTGCTCTTCTTGTTTTGGGGATATTTTTAATTATTTATTTTTTCCAAATTAGAAACTATCGCAAGAGCTTAGTTTCTGGTAAAAACAATGTAAGAATTTATTCTATTCATTACAATGAAAATAAAGTTCTTGTTTTTGATAAACATAATCTAAAAAACCATCGTAGTCACGATTTATCATGGTTATATGAAAGTGTTTCTCAATCAGATCAACTTAGATTAAAGGTTTGGCTAAGTGAATTAAAACGAGTCGATCATAAAGTTCCTCATCACATTGAGATTCACGTATATATTAAAGGAATAAGACAAAATATCTTCTCAGTACTTGAAGTAAGTTCCATAAATTATGAAAAAGGAATCATCCACTTGATATCGCATCTATTCCCAAATATTAATAAAATTAAAAAAGATAAAAACACTCAAATCTATATCAAAGAAGAAGCTGCGATGCCAAAAATTATTGAAGATAATCATACCAATAGCGTAGCCCTTTACAATATACGTCTTTTCTCTACCTACGAATTTGATTCAGATCAAGTATTTAGACCAGATCATATTATCATGACTCAAATCATGAACCGTCTTGCTAAATTTTCTACTAATTCCCGCTACTTATCTTTACTAAAAACCAACGAAATTTGTATATGCGATTTTTCTATTCAAAATACTAATGGAGCCATCGCTTTAGGACACAATTTTTCAAAAGAGGTATCACGTATTTTATTCTTAAATGGTTTACAAAAAAAGTTTAGTTTTAAAATAGGTGTTGTCTTTGATAAGAATCATTCTAAAACTTTCCTCGAATTATCAAAAACGGCGAAAGAAATGTCAATCTTCGCGGAAGATAATAATATTCAATCTACTGTTATTCTCTTTGATAAATTCTTAAATTATCGTCAACTATCACAAAATACCATTGTCGACAATATTAAAAATGTTATCACTAAAGATGAGATAGCGTATAAATACACCTCTATTATCGATGGACGTAAAGGAGGTTTAGTACTTGGTTACTATGTTGAACTAATTCCAAAGCGTTCCCTACTTTCTTCCTTCCAAGAAGTGCAAGAATACGCCTATAAAAATGATATGGGTGATAAATTAATGAAATTAATTTTAAATAACATCAAAGAAGCTAAGTCAAAGTTACCTGGCACTGATGTTATTGAAGATGATTCATTGATATTTATTGATATTCAAGTTCCTTATGTTCCTCTTATACTTTCCCTATTAAAAGAGGAAGAACTTGCTTCTTTAAGTAAAAACATCGTCTTAGTATTTGAAGATAATGATGTGCAATCTTTCTCTCAAGAAAGTGATGTTACTAGTGTCCTTTCTTCTTTAAAAGAAGCTAATATTCTCTTTGCGTTGTTACCAACAAAACTTTCTTTAGATTTATCTAGTGAACTTACTAAATTGTTTGATTATTTCATCATAGATGAAAATATATTCCAAGATTTATTGTCCAATTCTAAGCATCAAATCTTATTCCAAGATTTAATCCAAAAACTTTCTTCTTATAATAAAGAATTAATTGGAGTAAATATCGCTTCATGGCAATCATTTGAATATTACATTAGACAACATATCACGTGCTACTCCACTGATATTCTTGGTTATAGTTTTGATACTTTACCTGTGATAGATGAAAAGAAACTAAATAAATCGATCGATATATTTAATGCTAAGTCTTCTAGGCTTTAAAAAAGCAATCGCATCAAACGCGATTGCTTTTCTTTTTATCTTTATTTTTCAATTACTACTTCTAATGAATTGGCCACATCGATCATCTCCGCCATAGTGAGTGAAGAAGAATAAATCGAATAGGACACGCCATTATATAGATAAGATAATGCTTTAGAAAAATAAAATCCGAGCCCTAAAGTAAGATCGACAATCTGACCGTTTACTTCTTTATATTCAATAGTTGGAGAAGGAGTAACAATATGTTGGACAATAGTAAATTCTTTAGGTCCTTGATAGGTTAAGATGAAGACATTCACATCGTCTATTTTCCCACTAGTTTGTTCCTTTAACTCACTTGTTAAAGATAAAGAAACAGGAAGCAGAGGCAAATCTTCTTCACTAGCCATTTTTGAAGAAGAAATAACATTTTCTTGCGATGCTTTCATATTGGTTTCTACTTCAAAGAAATCAGCGTTATATGTTGTCGATAATTCAAATTTGGTAAATGTAACTTCACATACAAGAGTATTATTCACATCATAAATACTAGTGAATACTGGTTTTAAATCCTTGCTTAATTTGACTTCTTCTTTAATCCAGGAAGGCTGAGAAGAGACTTTGGGAACAAAAGTGATTAAATACCCATCATTCAATTTTTCGCACGTATAATCCCCTTTTATCGCATTTATAATGGAATGATATAAATAGGGCTTAGTTTCATTTAAAGGATATTCACCTTTAAAAGAATAAACCTGATTAACTAAAGGAGTTAAGACAAATACTCCCTTAGCATTTTTTAACATGATTTGTTCTTGATTAACATTTTCATCAAGAAGTGATATACGAAATTGATCAGTTGTTCCTTTTTGGTAATCAACAGTCACATAAAAAACTCTTTTGTCATCATTTACGTATAGTTTCATCGTCGCTTCACTATGATATGAAGTCACATTTTCCCCTATTTTTGCGATATCTTTTTTAATATCCCCTTTAGAGAAAAATAACTTAAAAGATGCTAAAGCAACAATAGCCACTACTAGTACTATAGCCAAAATTTTCTTAATCATGAAATCCACCTCAAAATATTCTATGAACAAGTTTTTTAAAATATGCGCATAAATTTTAAATTAATGAACATAATATTTTAATGAGGAATATTAATATGAAATATATACAAAAAATATGTCTAGTATTGACTTTAATTGGAGCTTTTAACTGGGGACTTATTGGTTTATTTGATTTTAATCTAGTCACTTGGATAACTAGGGGGTTAAATGTATTTTCTCGCATCATCTACGTATTAATTGCTATATGTGCTGTTATTAATTCTTTATTATTATTCACGCCTTTATCAACAAAAAAAGAAGTATACTAGATACTCTCTTTAATCATATTTACTAAGATGGCGACTTGTTCTTCATTAAGTTCGCCGTCTTTTTCATTATCAAAGATGATATCGCATACTTCTTTATTCGGTTCGACATAGATTTGATGCATCGGTTCTACCGTATCATAAAACTGCTTAATGGTTTGTTTAATAACTCTTCCCCGTTCTTTTAAATCTCGTTTTGCTCTTCTTTTTACTCTTTTAAATGATGAAACATCCATAAATATCCGTTTGTTCATTAAAGATATCGCGTCATTTAGTTGATAGATTAAAATTCCATCTAGAAGAATGATTTTACTAGGTTTAATCTTAACAAATTCGCCCTTCTTAGTAGAATGAGTTGCAAAATCATAAATAGGTCTATCAATTGCTTCATTGTTCTTTAGTTTTCTTAGATGATTACAAAATAAATCTCCATCATAGGCAGAAGGAATATCAAAATTTACTTTTTTTCTTTCTTCTTCACTTAGATATGAAACGTCTTTACAATAATGATCTAATTGAAGAATAGTAATATCATCTTGAAAAATCTCTTTAAGCTTTAAGCAAAGCGTGGTTTTCCCGCTTCCCGATCCTCCACCTATTCCAATAATGTAACTCATATCAATTATCCTTTACAAAGTTATCATAAATGTTATGCACTAAAGAATTTAATTGAATAGGATCAATTTGGGCAATTTGTTCCTTTTCCTTTTTGATAATTATATTTTTTAGTTCACTTTGACGACAGATAAATTCAGATTTTGGAGTACCTTGAATCTTATCTAGGAAACAAGAATCAGGAACGACGATAATTCCTACGAATAAATCTTCTGGCGCACCTGTTTCACTTATTAAATATCTAACGCGGGTATGGTGTAAATTTAAAGGATTTTTCACATGTTCAAAATGGATGAGCTTATCATATTTAAACCATGATTGATCAAGATATTTACCCGATAGAGGGCCATCGTAATATGCGTCCCCAATACAATAAATAAACTTATCAGAAAATATGATATGATCGATATGAACAACTTTGCCTCCTTCAATAGGTATATGAATTTTATTTAATAAATAAAAATCACTATCACGGGAAATAGAGTAAACAAGATGATTCATCGATTTTTTATAATGTTTTTTTTCAAAAACAATTTTTAGTTTAGGCCATGCAAGTAAAAGTATGGATCCTATAACTAATAGGCTTATGAAAATGATTGCTCCAACAATCATATGTTCCTCCTTTCCCACTTAATTATGCGATTTCTAGTGCAATTTCCATCATTTCTTTAAATGCTGTTTGTCTTTCTTCAGCGCTTGTAATCTCATCTGATACAAAACTATCAGAAATAGTTAAGATACATAGAGCTTTCTTACCTAAGCGTGCTGCATTACAATACAAAGCATACGATTCCATCTCAACAGCAAGAACGTTCATTCTTTCCCATTTTTTCCAAACTGGTTCACTACCTACATTATCATCATAGAATGGGTCAGATGATAAGATATTACCAACGTGGACATTAATTCCTTTTTCTTTTGCAACATCGTAAGCACTCTTTAGCATATCAAAGTCAGCGATTGCTGAAAATACTCCAGGAAGTCCATATTGATGAGCCCAGTTAGAGTTTGTACAAGCTCCTTGGGCTAAAACAACATCATATACTTTAACGTCTTTTTTATATGATCCTGCTGATCCAATACGAATAATCTTTTCTACTCCATATTCAGTATATAATTCATGAGAATAAATACCGATTGATGGCATACCCATTCCAGAGCCCATAACTGATACTTTTTTTCCTTTGTAATAACCAGTATATCCAAACATATTTCTAACGCTATTTACTTGAACTACATCGCTTAGGAATGTTTCCGCGATAAATTTAGCTCTTAATGGATCACCAGGCATTAATACAGTTGGTGCAAAATCTCCCTTTTTTGCATTGTTGTGTGGTGTTGACATTAGTTTTCCTCCTATACAACATCGACGACCATAGTCGATGCTAAAACATCATAGAAAGTAAGATGGTTTTCACTATTTACTAGAACAAAACCGTCTGCAATTACAGAAGTGCCAAGGCAAATAAAGTCCACTAAAATCTTTCCAATAATTTCTCTTACAAATAATGTGCCTAAGCTAACATTGGAACCATCGATTTTAACGATTTTAATTCTAAAAAATTTCTTTCCTATGGTTTGTCCCTTGAATAAATATGGGATAATCACACAATAAAAGATAATAAAAATTAGAACTATTCCCCCTGAAACTATAGAGTTTATAAATAGGTTGATAACATCAATTGATGTTGTACTATTTAACGTTTTAATTAGTAGGACAAGTGGTCTAGCTAATATTAATATTGAAATTGAATAGACAATCGCACAATCAAATAAGTAAGCAGCAATACGATGTCTAGCTCTGGCGATTTGCATTCTTCTTTCTCCTCATACTTTCATAATATTAGTTTAGCACAATTTATTGCTTTTAGATACTTTTTTCTTTTTTTACTAAAAAAAGAACAAAATGCTTTATCATAAGCTCATCTTGTTCTTTAATCCAAGGTACTTAGAAGAAAACAAAAAATCATCTTCATAAGTTGTTTTTAATTGCCTTTCACTATCGTTTCTTCTTTTTCCATAATCAATTATTTTTTGAAGAACATCACATAAAGAAAGAGGATTATTTTCAAAAAGATAATACGCTAAACTTCCAGGAATACTATTCACTTCATTTAGATATATTTTAGAACTAGTCCCTTCAAGAAGAAAATCGCATCTAACTACTCCACAAAGACCTAAATCGGTAAATATCTTTTTACAATATCCTTTTATTTTGACAGCTATTTTCTCATCACTTAAAGGCGTGATTTTACGTTTTATATCACTTGAAGAATAATCGTATTTATCTAAAAAAGAAAGGGGTGAAGAAGAGGTATTAACAATCTCAAAAGAAGAATAAGTTATCTCATCCTGATATCCTAGTAAAGCGATATTAACTTCGATTTTATTAGAAAGATACTTTTCAATTATTACTTCATTTTCATAGATAAATGCTTTATTTAGATACCTTTCAACTTCTTCCATGTTATTAACCTTATATACCCCGATAGAAGATCCTAAGCGACATCCTTTAATAATCAGAGGAAATCCCATTTCATCAAGTATGTCTTTGATATTATCTAAGGAATTATTTAGTTCATATTTATGGACTAAAATATGAGGTAATGTAGGAATCCTATTTGCTTTTAGATAGGATTTAAATAGATGTTTATTTTGCATTAAGAAAGACGCTTCTTCATTATGTCCATAGACATCGATCCCTTGTGAAGAAAAGAAAGAAGATATCTTTCCGTCTTCAATATTTTTTCCGTGCCCCACAATAAGGACATCATCAAAATAATAATTCTTCGTTAATGTATGGAAATAATGCTTATCCTTTTTTATAACTAATTTAGCTTTTTTAAAATTATTTTTTTCTTCGTAATTCTCTAATTTTGATAAACCTTCTCCAACAAAAAAATTATTGTTTTGGTCTAAATAAACTAGTAAATACTGATATTTATCTTTAGGAATACCATCTTTGATTTTAAGCGCAGTTAATACAGAAACTTCGCTTTCTAAAGATTTTCCCCCATATACTAAAGCTATCGTTTTCATAAAATTTAACTCCTTCATCTAATCGTATTCAAAAAGAAAGGAATTAATGCAAATATATATCATCACCTTTAGAAGTAATCATCACGATATCAAACTCTTCTTTAAGAGCGTAATCTATACCTTCTTGTATGCTACTAACAAATATATGAGGTGAAGCGATTCTATCACTTAAATAAGATTTTTCTACAAAAATCACAAATATATCATTTAATGAAGAAAGTAAAGAATCATATATTTTTTCTTTGTCTTTACCAAGTTCGATAAGACGTGTAAAAATAATAGCTCTCCTCCTTCCTAAAAGTTTAATAAACTGTAGGCTCTTTAAAAGCCCAACTGCGGAATTATTATAAGTATCATCGATAAAAATAGTGTCTTTTATTCTATGCAAAAAAAATCTTCTTTTCACCTTTTGAATATTTTCTATCCCTCTTTTTAGCTCTATTTTAGTATAAGATAAGTATTTTCCTATAAGTAATACTGCGTCAAAATATGGTAAAGAAAAAGGAGAAAAAGCTTCACTAATATATCTATCACCTTCATAGTCAAATTGTAGTGATAAATTAGACAAAATCTTGATATTAGATAGTTTTTCTTTACTGAAAGTATACTTCGATTTATCCTTTAAGATTTCTTGATCAGCATTTACAAATAATTTTCCTCCTTCTTTTAGTAAATTCTTAATTTTTAATTTTGCTTTTAATATGTTTTCTTCATTTTTAAATGTCGCTAGATGCATTGGACCAATTCCTGTAATAAATGCATAATCTAAAGATAAAAGACGCTTAAATTTATCAAATCCATTAACTTCATCAATACCAAGTTCTACGACTAGAATCTCATGATTTGGAGTTAGATTATCATTAATCATTTTTGTTACACCCATAAGCGTATTGATATTTTCTTTAGACGATAATACTAAATACTTAACGCTTAAAAAGTCATATAGATAACTCTTTAGTGTTGTTTTACCAAAACTACCGGTTATACCAATTATAATTAAAGAAGGTAGCTTCTTTAGTTTGTTTTTAGCTTTATTTATGTAATGAATACGTATTATTTGTTCTAATGGAAGTGTAATAAAAATGCTTAAAATATTACTCAAAAACACGAAAATTACAGAAAATAAATAATAGATATGAATCACATTAAAATAAGCAAAAGCAAATAAAAATAAAATATTAACTATGAGGCCAGTAGTAAAAAGAATAATATTTCGTCTTGTTTTTTTATATTTTAAAGGACGAAGGAAAACAAGAAGAATAAAATCCGCGAGGACTTCACTAATAAAAAATAGTAATTCATTAATATAAAATAAAGAAAACATCGCTATTTTGATAAGTAAAAAAATAGTAATATTTCTTTTTCTTTCTAGTATGATTTTAATAAGGCGTTTACAAGAATAATATTGGTGTACTTCAATACTTACTAAATAATATGATAAAAATATACTTAAACCATACAAAATACCACTTAAGATTTCCATATGTTATCTTAACAGTTTTCAAGCATTGCTTTAATAAATCTTAAATGAGCAAAATAAGAAAAATGATTTCCATTTAATAAATAAAAATGGCATAAAGGCAAATACGAACTAACTTTTTTTAGTACTTTAAAAGGCACTTCTTTATCTTTATTAAAAGCGAATAAATATACTTCAATATTAAATTCTTTAAGATTATTTTTATTAGTTAATACCCTTGTTACATTACTTAATGTTTTTTTCATAACTTCTGATGCTTTTTGATAGTCATATGACCCTTGTAAAGAAGAAGGAATCTTTATATGAAGTTTTTTATACAAGTGATAGAAGAAGATTTTTTTCTTCGTTTTAAATGATTTTTTCATAAATAAAGAAGGAGCAATCAAATATAGTTTTAATACTTCGCAAGGATATGTTAACGAATAATAATATAAGATTTTTCCTCCAAAAGAATGACCTAGTCCAACAAAATAAGATATTTCTAATTCGAGCAATAATTCATGAATATCATTTACATAGGACGATATATCATAAGGTCGATCGATATCAGATTTACCAAATCCTGGTAAATCAATAACTAAAAAGTTATAATCTTTTACTTCTAAAAAGCATTCCATATAAGAACTATCAACACCCCATCCATGGAGTAATAGTAAAAAAGGGAATGTCTTGTCTTTAATTTTTAAATGATAGTTTATTTTCAATTTGTTCACCCTATTACAAAATATGAAAATAAAAAAACCTTTATGAAATTATCATAAGGTTTCTACTACTGTTCGTTTACTTTAAATTCGACGATGCTAAAGCGTCTATCTTTTATTTCAATGAATAATTCTATTAATTTCGTGGTATATATTTCAAATTTAATACATACCGCACTTTCAAATGTTCTTTTAACAATAAAATCTTCCTTTTGCAAATTTTCTTTAATGAAAATAAGAAATTCATCTAATGTTAGGTTCTTTTGCTCATTCAAAGAGGTAATAATTGTTCTTTTTGTAAAGAAACGATATAGATTTTCTTCTTTATTTTTGATTGCTTCAATAAAGCTTTCTGCGTATTCTTTTTTATTCACTTTCTCTTTCTCCTAAATATTTATTCACTTTTCCAACATATCTAGTTCCATAACGTGATATATTAAGTTTTCTTACATTTTTAAAACCGTAATATTTTCTCATAACCCTAATATATTCACGTGACTCTTCCTTGGAAACAAAAGCTAGTATAGTTCCTGCAAAACCTCCACCGTGAACTCGTACTGCCCCTTTTTTAATAATTGATTTTGATAAATTTATCGCTTTAGGTAGATTCTCTTCTTCATTTTCTACATAACAATTTCTAAGAAGTTTATAAGAAGAATCACCCGATTCTTGAATAAGGCGCGCGAATGTATCTTCATCATTATTCATAAGCGCAGCAAAAGCACTTTTCACGCGTTTATTTTCTTCAAAGAAGTGAACCGCTCTTCCTACAGCCCTTTCTCCATAAGCTTTAGCCAGTTCATCTTTTTCATTAAAGAAAATGTTTTCGTCAACATCAATTAAATAATCCTTTTGATAATGATTAGCAATAAGGAGCATATCATCGATGATCTGTGAATAATTAGCTACTAGTTTAGAATGGGAATCTTTTGTATTAACAATGACAAAATCATAATTCTTAAATTCATATTCAATTCTTTTTGTTTTGGGATGTTGCACATCATAAAAATCAATATAATTAATTCCACCTAAAGCAATTCCCGCCTGATCTAATAATCCACATGGTTTATTAAAATATTTCCTTTCCGCGAATTGGGATATCTTAGCTCTTTCAAGAGCTTTTATTTTTGAATCATTATAATAATAATTCATAATTTGACCAATAAGGTTTTCAAAAGCGGCACTAGAAGATACACCAGCACCTTTAAAAATGTTGGTGGACGAATATATATTACATCCGCCAATATTATATCCTAATTGCTTCATTTGATATAATATCCCTTTAATAATGGCAATGGATGTTCCACACTGCAACTCGTTAAATTCTAATGAGGTTATATCAATTACTATTTCTGGAAAAGAAGAAGTAACATATCTAATATAATTATCTTGTGTTGGTGAAACTACAGCAAGAATAGAAAGATCTATAGTTCCTACCATCACAGACCCATGATTATGATCTAAATGATTACCAATAATTTCAATTCTTCCTGAAGAAGAAAATACATCATCTGGATATTTATGAAAATGATTATAAAATGATTTATCAATTTCTTCTAGTCGTTCTATAAAAACTGTTTTTTTTTGTTCCATAATTTCCCTCAATTAATATCTTGTTTTTATTTTAACAAATTTTTTTAAATAATTACATAGATTTACATATAAACAATTTTTTAAGCAACTTAAAAATATAACTTATTTAAATTTATTGGTTTTTTATGATAAAAAGTCTAATTTTTTTCGTTATTTTTCATTTTTTTCATATAATCTTTCCTTTATGTATTTACAGGCCTTTTTAACTTTTCTAAAATTTTTCGCTAAGGAGGTACAAAATATGAAAAACGATTTATCTAAATATTTATCTAAGTTAAGTATAGTATTATTTGCCGCGAATATAAAAAATAATATCTATAAAACAAACATCGTAGATTCGCCTATTACTATACCCCCGTATAGCTCATCTTTTAACGAACCAATAGTAGATGAAGGAATAAATGATGATATTATAAAACATGAAGCTGTTGCTTATCGAAATAATCACATTGTTAAATATGGAAATGATATTTCTCATTATCAAGGCGAAATTGATTTTAAAAAATTTGTAGCACATTCATCCTTTGCAATTTGTAAACTTGGTGAAGATTTTAAAATAGATCCAACATTTTATTCAAATGTTAACAACGCCTTAAAATATAATATCGATGTAGGGGCATATTTATATTCTCATGCTGATAATGAAGAAGAAGCAAGAAAGGAAGCTCGCTTTGTTATTTCTTCATTAAATTCTTTGTCGTTAAGAGGAAAACTTACTTATCCTATCTATTTAGATTATGAAGAAAAATCTATAAAAAATAGAACAAAAGAAGAAAACACAAAAATAATCAACGCCTTTTGTGATGAGTTATTATCATCCTCTTATTATCCTGGGTTATATATTGGAGGAAATAATTATTTAAATTATACTTTTCAAGAAGAAATATCTTGTGATATATGGATAGCCCATTATTTTAACGGTTCATCAGAAGAAAAATTGAATACATTTTTTTCTAGATACCCTTCATCTAGAGTCACTATGTGGCAATTTGATGATGGAACATATTCTTCCTCTTCCATAAAAGGAAGTGACTTAGGTGTATCTTCTTCCTATGTTGATCAAAATTATGCCTTTGTTGATTATCCCTCAATTATAAAAGAAAAAGGCTTAAATTAGCCTTTTACTTTCCCGAATTACCATAATTTGAAAGAACTCTTGCCGAAGGATCATCAACATTGCATCCTTCCCACTCTTTATTTGGCATCCAGAAGGAAACTACCATTTCTGCTTGACCCGGATAATATTTTTCAAATATTTCTCTATATAAAAGAGATTCTTTGGTAAATGGTGTTGCATGAATATATTTTTTTCTTCTTTCTTCAAATTCTTCATCGCTATAGCGTAAAGATGCATATTCTTTTAAATAATCCACCATGGAATGACCGACCGCATCTGAAAAAGCAGCTTTATCACGCATTAAAATATTTTCAGGGAGAATTTTATCTTTTTCAAATGCATGTCTTAATAAATATTTGCCCATATTATATCTATTCATCTTCTTATTAGGGTCAATAGCCATAACGTATTTAACAAACTTTAGATCTCCAAAAGGAACACGTGCTTCGAGTGAATTACTTGATATACATCTATCTGCACGTAACACATCATACATATGTAATTCTTTAACACGTTTTATTGCTTCTTTTTGAAACTCTTCTGCATTAGGAGCAAAGTCAGTATATTTATAGCCGAATAGTTCATCAGATATTTCTCCGGTTAATAATACTCGAATAGATGAAGTATTATGTATTGCTTTACATAATAAATACATACCCATAGAGGCTCTAATTGTCGTGATATCATATGTTCCAAGTATTTCAATGACTTCTTCTAAAGAAGCTATTACCTCTTCTTTTGTCATAATTATTTCATGATGATTTGAACCAATATATTCACTAACTTGTTTAGCATATTTTAAATCAATAGCGTCTTGCGACATACCAATTGCATAAGTTTCTATTGGTTTGTTTAAGATTTTTTGTGATATAGCACACACTAAAGAAGAATCTAATCCTCCGGATAATAAAAATCCAATAGGTGCATCTGCATCTAATCTTTTTTTCACGCCTTCAATTAGTAAATCGTGAATTGACGAGCAAATTGTTTCAATATCTTGCATGTTATATGCTTCAACTTTGCTAATATCGTTGTAGCAAATAAATTTTCCATCTTCATAATAATGTCCTGGTGGAAAAGGAAAAATTTTTGAAACAATACCTACTAGATTTTTTGCTTCAGAAGCAAATACTATGTCATTATTTACATCGTATCCATAATATAAGGGACGAATACCGATAGGGTCACGAGCGGCCACTAAAGCATCCTTTTCTTTATCATAGATTATTAACGCAAACTCAGCGTCTAATTCTTTAAACATATTTACGCCTTTTTCCTTATATAAAGGCAGCAAGATCTCACAATCTGATGATGAAGTAAACTTATACCCTTTGTTTTCTAATTCTTCTTTTATCTTTCTAAAACCATAGATTTCTCCATTACAAACAACATAGTTACCTTCAAATTCAAAAGGTTGCATTCCTTTTTCACTTAACCCCATAATTGCAAGACGATGAAATCCTAAAAATCCTTCTTTAAGTGGAAGAATTTTACTCATATCAGGGCCTCTACTTTTTGTTTTTTCAAATCCTTTTTGGAAACATTCTATCTGTAGTTTCCCTTTATATCCCATAATTGAACACATAATAACACCTCTATAAAATATCTAAAATGCCCAACCAAAAATGATTGGACATTAAGATAGAAATTCATTTCTTCTTTTTAAAACATTTCCGTTTTGCTATCTTGTAAAGCTAAAGCTCCACGTTCACCAGTTCTAACCTTAATTACATCAATGACATTATAAACAAAGATTTTACCATCACCAACGTGGCCTGTATATAATGCTTTACGCGCAGTTTCTACAACTAAAGAAGCAGGTACTTCACATACAACAACATCAACTTGAACTTTTGGTAACAAAGTAGGTTCTATCTTTACTCCTCTATAATACTCTGGAGCTCCTTTTTGAATACCACATCCCATTACATGCGAAACTGTCATACCGGTGATTCCTATTCCCATCAAAGCATCTTTTAATGCTTCTAGTTTTCTCTCTTTACATACAATTTCCACCTTAGTGATCAATTTCTCATCACCTTTAACAATATCCACAGTTGGTTCCACTTTAACTTCAACAGCTTCACTTACTGGTACTTCACCACTAACAGCAATAACATCTTCGCCATAATCAAGATGTTCTACTGCAGGTAAGAAATCAGCATAAGCAGAAGGAAGACCATGTTCGGTAATATCTAAGCCTTTGATTTCTTCTTCTTGTGAAGCGCGAAGACCGATTGTCTTTTTGATAATATAGAATACACCAGCCATCAATACTCCAGTCCAAGCTACAATTGCGAGTTCACCTAAGCATTGAACGCCAAATACTTTCATACCCTCCGCAAATGAAGTGCCATGGATCAAGGCATATATTGGACCATCGACAGCATATACCACATTACCTAACTCATCAACACCAGTAATAGCGCTTGATGTTGATAATAATCCTGCTGCTAAAGTACCCCAAATACCATTTGCAAAATGAACCGCTACTGCACCAACTGGATCATCAATATGGAATTTATTATCAAGAACATCAACAACGACAACAACAAGAATACCGGAAACTATACCAACAATTGTTGCACCAATAATATCAAGATTAGCGCATCCTGCAGTAATACCTACTAAGCCAGCTAAACCAGCATTTAGACACATAGACACATCAGGTTTTTTATTTTTAACCCATGTGAATATTAATGTTGTACATGTTGCAACAGCAGGAGCTACGGTCGTAGTTGCAAAAATCATACCAAGTTGAGTTAAATTTGTGGCAGCTGCACCATTAAATCCATACCAGCCAAACCAAAGAATGAAACAACCAAGTGCCCCTAAAGTGATAGAGTGACCTTGAATTGCATTTACTTTTGTTACCTTTCCATCTTTATCTTTTGTATATTTACCTAGACGTGGGCCAAGCATTATAGCGCCAATTAAAGCGGCAATACCACCAACTGAATGAATTGCAGCACTTCCTGCAAAATCAATAAATCCAAGTTGAGAAAGCCATCCGCCTCCCCATACCCAGTGAGCTTCAATAGGATAAACTAGCAAACTAATTACCGCTGAATAAATACAATATGAAATAAATTTTGTTCTTTCTGCCATCGCGCCTGAAACAATTGTTGCTGCGGTAGCACAGAATACTAAATTGAATACAAATGAAGACCAATCAAAGGAAGTAAAATCGGTAAAGATACCAAGGGTTGGTATGCCAACGAATCCTCCTAAAGCATCTTCTCCAAGCATTAATCCTGCACCAAGAAGAACAAATACCACTGTACCAATACAGAAATCCATCAGGTTTTTCATAATAATATTTCCGGCATTTTTTGCTCTTGTAAAACCTGTTTCTACCATTGCAAATCCCGCTTGCATAAAGAAGACTAAAGCCGCACCAATTAAAAACCAAATAGCAAATGCTTGTCCGTTTACTACATTTAATATATCTTGTACACTCATATAGGTAACTCCTTTCTATTTGACACCAAATAAAAGATCACCATAAGAAGGAACTGGCCAATAAGATGCATCTACATATGATTCTAATGAATCAACTGCTTCTCTTAAATCTGCCATTTTTGGAAGAACTTTTTCCATATAAGCCATAGATTTTTCTTCTAAGCCTTCTTCCTTTTGTGCTTCTTTTAAAGATTCTTCTAATTTTGTCTTAATATCAAAAATCTTATATATACCATCTGAAATAATCTTACTCACACTATATTCATAGTCAACATTTAATCCTAGTTCTTTCTTAGCAACTAAAGTATCCACTAAAACTTTTGAATATTTAGAAAGTGCAGGTAAATAATCTTTATTCACCATATCTAAGCATGTTAATGCTTCGATATTTACCACTTTGGCATAATGTTCTTGTGCGATGATATAACGGGCATTAATTTCATTTTCATTGTATATTCCTTGACCTATAAATAAGCGCACATTCTTTTTATCTAAATAATATGGTAAAGCTTCTGGTGTTGTTTTTAAATTTAGAAGTCCTCTTGCTTTTGCTTCATCTTTCCACGATTCGTCATATCCATTACCATTGAAGATAATACGTTTATGTTCTTTGATTGTTTTCTTAATTAATTCATGTAATTCTAAGTTAAAATCTTTGGCTTTTTCTAGAACTTCAGCAAAACCATCAAGTTCTTCGGCAACTGCAGTATTTAGCATGATATTAGCACATGAAATTGAATCAGAAGATCCTAAAGCTCTAAATTCAAATTTATTACCGGTAAAGGCAAATGGTGAAGTTCTATTTCTATCTGTTGAATCTTTTGGAAGAGGAGGTAAAACATCAGCACCAATTCTTAATAAAGATTTTCCACCCTCTTTTAAAGGAGTATCATTTTCAATTGAATCTAATACATTTTGTAATTCACTTCCCAAGAAGATAGATATAATTGCAGGAGGAGCTTCATTTGCACCTAAGCGGAAATCATTACCCGCACTAGCAACAGAAACTCTTAGTAGATCTTGATATTCATCAACAGCTTTAATAACCGCCATTAAGAAGAGAAGGAATTGAGCATTTTCTGAAGGAGTTTCACCAGGTTCAAGTAGATTGACTCCCTTATCAGTGGACATAGACCAGTTATTATGTTTACCAGATCCATTTACACCTTTAAATGGTTTTTCATGTAGCAAGCAAACAAGACCATTCCTTCTTGCTACTTTTTGCATGATTTCCATAGTGATTTGGTTATGATCTGCAGCAATATTAGTGGTAGTAAATACAGGAGCAAGTTCATGTTGAGCTGGAGCAACTTCATTATGTTCTGTCTTTACATAAATTCCTAATTTCCATAATTCTTCGTTTAAATCATTCATGAAAGCTTGAACACGAGGTTTGATAACACCAAAGTAATGATCTTCTAATTCTTGACCTTTTGGAGCCATAGCACCAAACAAAGTTCTACCTGTATAAATAAGGTCTTTTCTCTTGTTATAAAGGGCCTCATCTACTAGGAAATATTCTTGTTCAGGACCAACTGTTGTTTTTACGGTTTTAACGTCTTTTCCGAACAATTTTAATACTCTCTTTGCAGATTTATTTAAAGCTTGCATAGACCTTAATAAAGGTGTTTTCTTATCGAGAGCTTCACCTGTATAAGAACAGAAAGCAGTAGGGATACAAAGCACTTTATCTTTAATAAATGCATAGCTTGTAGGATCCCATGCTGTATAACCTCTTGCTTCACAAGTAGCTCTTAAACCTCCACTTGGAAAAGAAGAAGCATCAGGTTCACCTTTAACTAATTCTTTACCTTTAAATTCCATAATCACCGCTCCACCATCTTCTGGATTGATGAAAGAATCATGTTTTTCTGCTGTGACACCAGTCATTGGTTGGAACCAGTGCGTATAGTGAGTTGCGCCATTTTCTATTGCCCAATCTTTCATAGCTTGAGCTACGGTATTAGCAACTGTAATGTCTAATTCTTTTCCTTCTTGAATAGTCTTTTTTAATGATTTATAAACATCAGATGATAATTTATCCTTCATGACTTTATCATTAAAGACCATAGAGCCAAAATATTCTTGTACTTGTTTCATAAAATTCCTCCCTATAAAAATAAAAAAAGGCAAGGAGTGGTATTTTCTACCAGGCTCCATTGCCTTAATATGTCACTTATTCTAGAAGACAAAAAAATTATTGTCAACTATTTTTTATGAAAAAAAGTTTGCCTATGACGTACAAAATAAGGTTATTATTTTATAATAAAAGAATGAAAAAAATTTTTTTCATAATTGTTGAATTATTTCTATTTGTTTTGATATTATTTTAAAGAACAAAGGCGTTCACAGGGAAAATAACCCTTAGTGTCGCCTTTTTTAATTTACAGGGGTGAAAAAAATGATTTATACCAAACAGAATGTTATTGACTATGTAAATGAAGAAGATGTGAAGTTTATTCGTTTAGTGTTCTGTTCATCTAAGACAGTGCAAAAAAACATTTCTATAATGCCTAATCAACTTGAAAATGCATTTGAAAAAGGAATAGCTATCTCCTCTTCACATATTGAAGGATTTGAGAAATATGGACAAATTGTTTTACATCCAGATCCTGATACCATTTCATTATTACCATGGCGTCCTTCACAAGGAAGAGTAATAAGAATGTTTTGTGATTTAACTACTACTTCAGGAGAAGAAATAGTTACTTCTTCTCGACGCATTTTAAAAGAAGCGATACAAAACATAAAAGATGAAGATATATACTTTTCCACTGAATTTGAATTCTATTTATTTAAAATGGATGAAGAAGGACAAAATACTTTAATACCTTATGACAATGCTTCTTATATGGATATAGCTCCTGATGATAAGGGAGAAAATGTAAGAAGAGAAATCTGCTTATCTCTTCATGAGATGGAAATTCAAACTGGTGGTTCCCATCATGCTTATGGTCCAGGACAAAATAAGATTATTCTTGTTGAGGACAAACCTTTATATGCAGCAGAAAATATGATAACGTTCGAATCAGTCGTAAAAACTATCGCAGCAAGAAATGGGTTATATGCTGATTTCTCACATCGACCTAAAGAGGATCTAGCGGTATCTTCTCATCAAATCAGAATTAAAGTCAAAAAAGACAAATTAGAAAAATACTATACTAATTTGAAAAAACATTATGATGAGATCTACTTATTTTTGAACAATACATCATATCTATATGATGAATATGATGAAAAGAAAAATATTATACTTGATGAGTTCTCTTCTTCAATTGTGATTAATCGTGTCTCGTACACTTCTGATCCATATCTAGCTTACTCTCTTATTATGTATGCTTTATTTGATGAAGAAGAATCTTCACTAAAGAAAGCTTACACATTAAACGAAGCAAAGGAGATTGCTTCTTGTAGTAAATTTATCAAAAAACACATCCCTGAAGAACTATTAAATTTTTATATAAAATAATTTAAGGAAGGAGAAAGAATATGCTTAAAGAAACAAAATATAACATCTTAATTGTTTCCTCATCAGAAAAATTCTTACAAAGTATATCTAAGTTTCTTATAAGCTATCTTCACTCTTCTTGCACTGTAGCAACTTCCTTAAATCAAGCAAGTCGCTTATTGCTTGAAAGGAATTATCAAATTTTGATTGTCTCATCCCCTGGAGGGGATCAAAACATTATAGATTTTGCTTTAAATGCAAATGATAATTATAACATCGGTATTTTGCTACTCGTTAGTTCTTATGAATATATGGAAGTATTTGATAAAACTAATGAATATGGAATTTTAACATTAGCAAAACCAATAGAAAACAATATCTTTCTTCAATCTTTATCTTTACTAGTTGCCACGATTGAAAAGATGAATGTAGTTAAAAATAAATCTAAAACAGAATTATCATTCAAAGAGAAAATGGCGGAGATAAAATTAGCCAACGAAGCGAAATTGCTTCTAATTAAACATAAAAACTTTTCTGAAACAGAAGCTCATAAATACATTGAAAAAAGAGCTATGGATCGAAGGGTACCAAAAATTTATATAATTAAGGAAATTATTTTACAATATCGATAGAAAACACAAAGGCGTGTATGAAGAGCTTAATAAGGAAACTTATTAGCTAGACTTCGTACACCTTTTTTTTATGAAAGGCGGTAATTTATGAAAAAGAATACTAAATATATTTTTGTTACAGGAGGCGTTGTTTCTTCTTTAGGAAAAGGAATCGCAGCATCTTGTATTGGAAGAATTTTAAAAAACCGAGGATTAAAAGTTTTTATGCAAAAATTTGATCCTTACATCAATGTCGATCCTGGAACTATGTCACCATATCAACATGGCGAAGTTTTTGTCACTAATGATGGTGCTGAAACCGATCTAGATCTTGGACATTATGAAAGATTTATCGATGAGAACTTATCACAAAATTCTAACATTACAACAGGAAAAGTTTATTCTTCAGTTATCGCTAAAGAAAGAAGAGGAGATTATCTTGGAGCCACTGTACAAGTAATTCCTCATATTACCAATGAAATCAAAGCAAAATTAAAACAAGATAGTGAAGATTCATCTGCTGATATCATCATTACTGAAATCGGTGGAACTGTCGGTGATATTGAATCGCTTCCTTTCCTTGAAGCAATAAGACAAGCTCGTAGAGATTTTGGTTATGAAAACACGCTTTATATTCATAACACTCTTGTTCCATATTTAAAAGCTGCCGATGAAGTTAAAACTAAACCTACTCAACATTCCGTCAAGGAATTAAGGAGTATTGGAATTCAACCTGATATCATCATTTTAAGAACAGAAGTAAAATTAACTTCTTCTCAAAAAGAAAAAATCGCTTTATTTTGCGATGTAGATAAAGAAGCGGTTATCGAGGCTTTAGATCAAAAGATTATTTATTCAGTTGCAACTTCCCTTCATGAACAAAAAATTGACGATATTATTTTAAAGCACTTCCATTTAGAGGCAAAAGAAGCAGATATGAAAGAGTGGGATGAAATGATTTATCGTATCAATCATTTAAATGGTTCCATCAATATCGGTTTAGTTGGAAAATATGTAAAACTTCATGATGCTTACTTATCAGTCAATGAGGCTTTAAAAGCAGCAGGATATGTATTCTATAAAAATATCAATATTCATTTTATCGATGCTGATACTATTAATTCAGAAACTGTTTCAAGCATTCTAAAAGAAATAGATGGCGTCATAGTGCCTGGTGGATTTGGAGATCGTGGTACTGAAGGAATGATATGTGCCATTGAATATGCCAGAACTCATAAAATTCCTTTCTTTGGTATCTGTTTAGGTATGCAACTTGCTTGCATTGAATATGCTCGCCATGTATGTGGTTATGAGGATGCTTCTTCCACTGAATTTAATCCTCAAACCACTCATCCTATTATTGATTATTTAGAAAACCAATATGATGGAATCAAAAAAGGTGGAACGCTACGTCTTGGTCTTTACGATTGTCATATCACTAAAGGAACTAAGGCCTTTGCGGCATATCAAAAAGAAGATATTCAAGAACGTCATAGACATAGATATGAATTTAATAATAAATATATCGATATGTTCTCTTCCTCTTTACAAGTAGTAGGAAAGAATTTAAAAGCGAATTTAGTAGAAATGGTCGAACTCAAGGATCATCCTTGGTTTATTGCTTGCCAATTCCATCCAGAATTTTTAAGTAGACCTAACAAAGCTCACCCTTTATTTAGAGAGTTTATTCGTGCTAGTAAAGAATATAGTGAGCAGAAGGAGAAATAATTATGTGTGATTATCCAAAAAAACAAGGTTTATATAATCCGAGTTACGAACACGATGCATGTGGCATTGGCGCTATTGCGCAAATAAAGGGGATTAAAAGCCATAAAATAATAAAAGATGCATTGAATATATTAATTCATTTAGAGCATAGAGGTGGTACCGGTGCGGAAGATAATTCTGGTGATGGTGCTGGTATTTTAATTCAAATTCCTGACAAATTTTTTCAAGATCAAGTTCTTGGCTTCTCTCTTCCTTCACAAGGAGATTATGCTGTAGGTCAATTATTTCTTTCTCCTAATGAATCTCTCAGAGAAAAAGAAATAGAGATCATCAAATCCGTTTGTAAGGAAGAAGGTGTTGAAGTCCTTGGTTTTAGAAGAACTCCTGTTGACACTTATAGTCTAGGCGAAAGTTCTTTAAAAGCAATGCCTTATATTGCGCAATTATTTGTTAAACGTCCTAGTTCAATAAAAGCAGGTATTGATTTTGAAAGAAAACTATATATCGTGCGTCGTGTTGCTGAAAAAGAGGCGATGAAAAATAATTCCAAATTATATTTTTGTTCATTCTCTTCCCAAACTATTGTATATAAAGGAATGTTAGTTTCAACACAAGTCAGCGATTTTTATCTTGATTTAAAAGATACGAAAGTAGAAAGTGCTATCGCACTTGTTCACTCTCGTTTTTCTACTAATACGTTCCCTTCTTGGGAAAGAGCCCATCCTAATCGTTATCTATGTCACAATGGTGAAATTAACACAATTAGAGGCAACGTCAACTCAGTAAGAGCTAGAGAAGGTTTATTTTCTTCCACTTTATTTAAGGATGATTTAAAGAAAGTAATCCCCCTTATTCCAAAAGAATCATCAGATTCGGCAATGTTTGACAACTTCTTAGAGTTTATGTATCTAAATGGTAGAAGTTTAGAAGAAACAATTATGATGATGATTCCTGAGCCTTGGGAAAAAGATACGTCTATGAGTAAGGAACTAAAAGATTTCTATGAATTTGAATCAACCTTCCAAGAACCTTGGGATGGTCCTGCTTCATTAATTTTTTCTAATGGTACAATACTTGGAGCTTCTTTAGATAGAAATGGACTAAGACCATCTCGTTACTATATCACTAATGATGACGACTTAATTCTTTTTTCAGAAACTGGTGCTCTTCCTATAGAAGAATCAACAATCAAAGAGAAAAGAAGATTAGAACCTGGAAAAATTCTTCTTGTTGATACAAACAAAGGATGCATTATTTCTAATGATGAAATCAAGCATAAATATGCAACTCTTCATCCTTACGGAGAATGGAATAAAGAAATAATTCATTTAGACGATTTACAAGAAGAAAAAGAAGAAAAAGCATCTTACTCCATTCATTTTGCTGAACATAAATATGGGTACACTTATGATGAATTAATGGAAGGGATTCTCCCTTTAGCAGAAACAGGAAATGAAAAACTAGTAGCTATGGGAAATGATACTCCTTTAGCCCTTTTAGATGAAAAAGAATTCTCCTTATTCCGTTTCTTTAAGCAACGCTTTGCCCAAGTCACCAATCCTCCAATCGATTCAATAAGAGAAGATATTGTTATGTCTTCTACTGTATATCTTTCTAGTGAAGGTAACTTGTTAAATCCTACAAAAGAAAACGCTAAAAGAGTGCGTGTTGATAATCCTATTCTTTCCAAACAAGAGTTTTATAAAATTAAAAATTTGACCAAAACAAAAGGAATAAAAACTTCTGTTGTTTCTTATTGTTATGATAATAACAAAGAGACTATGGAAGATGCTTTAGAAAGAATATTTAAAGAATGTGATGATTTAATTTCTCAAGGAACGAAAATTCTTATCTTATCTGATAGAAACTTTGAAGGTGTTAGTATTCCTTCTTTATTAGTGGCCTCCGGTGTTCATCAATATTTAACTAAGACTTCCAAAAGAACACATGTTTCATTGATTCTAGAAGGTGGAGAGCCTCACGAGATTCATCATTATGCTTGCTTAATCAGCTTTGGTATCAATGCTATCTATCCTTATTTAGTATATGAGACTATCGAAGAATATATCTCAAGAGGCTATATAAAAACACCTAAAGAAAAAGCACTCTCTAATTATATTCATGGTGCGATTAAATCAATAATTAAGATCATATCAAAAATGGGTATCTCTACTGTTCAATCGTATCTAGGAGCCCAAGTATTTGAAATCATTGGCTTAAATGAAGATTTAGTGAATAAATATTTCACTTCTACTCCTGTATCACTGGGAGGATTAAATATCAAAGATATTGAATCGAGGGTTGTTTCCTTATATCAAAAAGCATGTAAATGTTCTTCTGATACGTTAGAAAGTCTTGGATTACATGGATATAGAAAACATCAAGTTGAGCATATTTATGATCCTGAATCAATCATGCATTTACAACATGCTTGTCAAGAAGGAAATTATGAAGAATATAAGTTATTCTCCTCTTTACTTCGAACAAAGAAGATAAATATTAGAGATATTTTAGATTTAGATTTCTCTTCACCTATCTCTATAGAGGAAGTTGAAAGTGTTGATAGCATCATCAGGCGTTTTAAAACTGGTGCTATGTCATATGGTTCTATATCGCAAGAAGCCCACGAATGTTTAGCTATTGCAATGAATAGATTAAACGCAAAATCAAATACTGGCGAAGGAGGAGAAGATAATTCACGTTACACCCTATTACCAAATGGAGACAATAAATGCTCTAAAATCAAGCAAGTTGCTTCGGGAAGATTCGGTGTTACTGAAGAATATTTATCATCCGCAGATGAGATTCAAATTAAAATGGCACAAGGTGCAAAACCTGGTGAAGGAGGACAACTTCCAGGTAATAAAGTATTCCCTTGGATTGCAAAAGCCAGACATTCAACACCTGGTGTATCATTAATTTCCCCTCCTCCTCATCATGATATCTATTCAATTGAAGATTTAGCGCAACTAATCTATGATTTAAAGAACGCTAATAGAAAGGCACGTATTTCTGTTAAACTTGTCGCAGAGTCAGGTGTTGGCACTATCGCAGCGGGCGTTGTGAAGGCTGGTGCTAATACTATATTAATTTCTGGATATGATGGAGGAACTGGTGCGTCGCCACGTACTTCAATATATAATGCTGGTATCCCTTGGGAAATCGGTGTTGCTGAAACTCATCAAACTCTTGTTCTTAATGGTTTAAGAAATAGAGTTAGAATCGAAACTGATGGAAAATTATTAACAGGAAGAGATCTTGCTATTGCTATTTGTCTTGGTGCTGAAGAATTTGGTTTTGCCACTGGTCCATTAATTGCCATGGGATGCGTAATGATGCGTGTTTGTAATTTAAATACTTGCCCTGTAGGTATTGCTACTCAAAACGAAACTTTACGAGCACGCTTTAAAGGTAAGCCAGAATATGTTATGAATTTCATGCGTTTTATCGCACAAGAACTAAGAGAATATATGTCACTTCTTGGCTTTAGAACAATTGATGAAATGGTAGGACATAGTGAAAAATTATTGTTAAATAAGAATTATGCAAATAAAGTTGATGTTTCTAAATTATTGTTCAATAGCGAAGTAGTTAATAAAGAATACACTTTTAAAGCATATAAGCCTAATTTCTTAGAAAACACTATTGATCAACGCGTCCTTCTTCCTCTTTGTAAAGAAGCTATCGAAGGAAAATTAGTAAAAAAGATTGATATAGAAATATCTAATGTGAATAGAGCTTTTGGTACTATCCTTTCTAATGAAATTACTAAAGTGTATAAAGAAAAAGGATTAAAAGAAGATTCAATTATCATTAACGCTAAAGGAAATGCTGGAAATTCATTTGGAGCTTTCTTAACTCATGGAGTTACTATCACTGTTAGAGGAGATGCAAATGACTATTTTGGTAAGGGATTATGCGGAGGAAAACTTATTGTAGTACCTTCAAAAGATAGTCACTTTAAAGAAGAAGAAAATATCATCTGTGGTAATGTTGCTTTATATGGAGCTACATCTGGAGAATGTTATTTAGAAGGAATTGCTGGGGAAAGATTCTTAGTAAGAAATTCAGGAGCAAGTGTTGTATCTTTAGGATGTGGACAACATGGATGCGAATATATGACTGGGGGTACATGTTTAATTCTTGGAAAAATCGGAAGAAATTTTGCAGCTGGAATGTCTGGAGGCATCGCATATCTCTACAAAGAAGAAAATATCAAAAATGTAAATAAAGAATTAGTATCCATTTTACCTTTAGATAATGAAGATGAAAAAATAGTTATAGAAATGATGGAAAAGCATATTAAATATACTTCTTCAAATTATGTTAAAAATATTTTATCTTCCTTCAATAAAGAAGATTTCTTTAAAATCATTCCAAATGATTTTGCCAAAATCACTTCTTATATAAAAGAATTCCGCCTCTTAAATCATCCTCAACCTGATCTAGCGGCATTTAATAAATTCATGGAGGTGAAATAATATGGGTAAAATAACTGGCTTTTTAGAATATGAACGTAAAGATAAAAAAGAAATAGACCCTAAAGAAAGAATAAAAAACTTTTCTTCTTTTCATATTCCTTTCACCGAAGAAGAACAAAAAGAACAAGCTTCTCGTTGCATGAACTGCGGTACACCTTTTTGTCAATCAGCATTAAAAATAAATAATAAAAATGTAGGTTGTCCTTTATCTAATCTAATTCCTGAATGGAATCATTTAATTTATTTAGGCTTATTTGAAGAAGCGTATAAACGTTTATCTTTGACTGCACCATTTCCTGAGTTTACGGGTCATGTTTGCCCGGCTCTATGTGAAGAATGTTGTACTAATTCCATCGACTCTAAAGCAGTAGGAATCAAGGCTAACGAATTATTCTTAATTGACAAGGCTTTTGAAAATGGTTGGATTAAAGCAAAAACAAATATAGAAAGAAACAATATAAATGTTGCTGTTATTGGTTCTGGTCCTAGTGGCTTAACGTGCGCTAAAACGTTAAATGATAATGGTTTTAATGTGACGATATATGAAAAAAATGATCGTTTTGGAGGACTATTAATGTATGGAATTCCAGCGATGAAAATTGAAAAACATATCATCGAAAGAAGAATCAATCTTCTTCAAGAAGAAGGTATTAAATTTATAAATAATACTTATATTGGTAAAGATATTACTATGGAAAAGTTATGTTCATCTTTTGATGAAGTGGTAATGGCTTGTGGTACATCTTTACCTCGCCCTTTAAATGTTAAAAACAAGTGTCTTAGTGGAATTGTTTACGCTGTTGACTTTTTAACTAAGATTACTAAAGACTTATTAGATAAAAAGGATTTTTCTTATAATTTAGAAGGAAAAAATGTTGTGGTAGTAGGAGGTGGTGACACTGGAAACGATTGTTTAGCTAGCACTGTTAGATTAAAAGCTAAAAGTATTACTGAACTAGAAATTACACCTTGTCCACCACAAGAAAACATTTTACCTTGGCCAAATTATTCTTCTAAAAGAAAAATTGATTATGGAGTAAAAGAAGCAAGTATATATATGGGATATGATATTGTAAGATTTAAAACAACCATCGATGAAATAGTGGGTAAGGATCATATTGAAGGGATATATGTAAAACAAGTTGAATTTACAAAAGATGGATTAGTTGATATTCCTCATACAAGAGAATATTTACCTTGTGATCTACTAATTATTTCTATGGGTTTTTTGGGAACTAGTGACGAAGATTTATCTTTATACAATATGGAAGGTACTAACCATAAGGTTAATCTTAAAGGTTTTAAATATAAAAATAACATCAGCGTCTGTGGTGATATGAAAAATGGTCAATCTCTTGTAGTACTTGCAGAAAAAGATGGTCTAGATTGCGCTATGACTATAATTGATAAATATAAAAATTAAGGAGGCTTTTTATGGATAAACCATTAAAATTTGCTTATAGCAAAACACCTTATCGCTATGTTTCTCACTTTAAAGATGGGAAATGGTCTAAAGGTGAACTTACAACTAACGACACGATAACATTAAGTGAAAGTGCTTGTGTACTTCAATATGCGCAAACTTGTTTTGAAGGGCTAAAAGCCTATAAGACAAAAGAAGGAAAAATAGTTTGCTTTCGTCCTGACTTAAATGCAGAAAGAATGATTTCTTCCTGTGAAAGGATGAAAATGCCAACTATTGATAAAGAAGAATTCATTAAAGCATGCATGAAAGTGATTAAAGCAAATGAGAATTATATACCTGAATTTGGATCAGGAGGTTCTTTGTATCTTCGTCCTTTTATGATTGGTACAACTCCTGTCTTAGGAGTTAAACCATCTTTAGAATTTGAATTTAGAATATTTGCTTCTCCAGTAGGTGCTTACTTTTCCACTCCGGTTAAGCCTTTAAATTTAAGAATTTGTGATCTAGATAGGGCTGCGCCAAATGGAACTGGAGGAATCAAAGCCGGATTAAACTATGCCATGAGTTTATATGCAATCGTGGATGCACATGAAAAAGGTTTTGATGAAAATGTATATCTAGATTCTGCTTCTAGAACATATATTGAAGAAACTGGAGGAGCTAACATCTTATTTGTTACAAAAGATAATAAATTAGTTACTCCTTCCTCCCCTTCTATTCTTCCTTCAATTACAAGAAGATCAATTGTTCAAATTGCAAGAGATTACCTTCATATGGAAGTAGAAGAAAGAAGAATTCATGTTGATGAATTAGAAAATTTTGTTGAATGTGGGTTATGTGGTACCGCTGCGGTAATATCTCCTGTAAAAACTATATATAATCAAGGAAAAACAATTTCATTTGAAGTAAATGAAAATGGATTTGGAAACGTACTTGAAAAGTTACGCCATCTATTGATGGACATTCAACAAGAAAATATTGAAGGACCTTCAGGCTGGGTTTTTGAAATAAAATAATATAGCAATAAAGATTATCATTTCATCAAATTGATAATCTTTTTTCTATAAAAAAAGAGGAAATAATTCAATTACTTCCCTTTTCTTTATTGTATATTTTTTATATTTATATTGCTCAAAGATATATATTTCTATCATCTAATCTTATTTTTGTTTTTTGACATATACGCTTTGAGAGAACAATTTTTTAAACCCTAATGATGAATATAAATGATTAGTTATTGGATTTTTTTGATCAACATTTAAGGTGGCAATAAGACCCTTATCTACAATTTCATTTAGCACACTTCCTACTACTTTTCTTGCTAATCCTAAGGAACGAAATTCATCACGTGTATATACATCGGAAATCTTTTTTGAAGTAGAAGAGGAAGGAGCAATCTTCGCCATTGAGGCAATTTTACCTTCTCTTCGAATAATTCTAAAATCAGAAATAGTCGCTTTAATCGCGTCTAAGGTAATCACATCATTTAGTCCGCAATCAATAATAAAGCGTTGTACACAATAAAATATTTCATCGGAATCATTTTCATTTGGTATTTCTATTTCGTTACAGTTTACTTGGCATCTTTTTTCGCACGTCATAAAATCCATACCGATTTCTTGTTCAAAATTAATTCCTATCTCTTTATAAAAGGAAGCAATTCCTTCTAAAATTTCATTTATTCCTAATACACCTTCAAAATAATATCCTTCCTCATTTATGAATGTAAAAATTTCTTTGACACATTCTTTATTTCCAAAAACCAAGGTATTATATGGTTCTTTTCTTAAAACTAGCAATTTCTTATTTTCATTCTCACATTTAAGAATATAATTATTTTTATTTGTAGAATCCAAAATTTTACTATTTAAGCGAAAAAATACGGCTAGATATTCATTTTCATTTAAAAATTCATCATTTTCTAATATAAAATCATTACCATTTAAATATTTTTTGATCATAAATAATTCCTCTACCAAGAAAATTTATAACTTCCTTTATGCTTATTACCTTCAATTGTAACATAATATTTTCCACTTTCATTTAAGTTTAAGACAAAACTCATATCTTCTTGTAAATTGCCTTGATAGTTTAAATCATAGTCTTTTCTTCCTACTTCAAGTTTCAATATTCCCTCTTTTGTTGTTATTTCCACTTTTACTTCTTTCTTTTCGCCTTCTTTTACTTGAATCGTATAATTCTTCTTTCCAGAAAATAATTCATATTGAGCGCTAAAGGAGGTGGATGAGGAATATTCTACACATTTTATTGTCACATTACTATTACATGAACATAGTCCAATAAAAGTACCTAACGACAAACAAATAATGCTCTTTTTCATTTTATTTTTCTACTTTACTCCTTTTGATATTTAAACAAATATATACAGTTAAAAGAACAATTACTGTGATAGTTAATACAAGAAAACTAGCTAAAGGGGTTACTTTGTTTCCAAAGAAATACATTTCAATGTCAAAGTTTTCAGCGATAGTAGAAACTACTTCGTTAGGGAATCCACATTCTGAATGTAATTTTGCAAGAACCGCTCTTTCATAACCATAACGTAAAATGTTAGTAGCGTATGTTCCTGGTAATAAACTTAATATTTTTTGTAAAGTTGCGCCAAATTGACTAATTGGCATATAAGCTCCACAAATAAAACCATAAATAGATGAAACTAAAGTTCCTACAGCTGACATTTGTCCTTGTGTTGTTAAAAAATGATGAATTGTAGAAGATAAGGCTGTACCAAAATTCACTAAGATAAAAGCACTTACTAATATTAATAAAACATCTTTTACTTCAAGTAACCATCCATTACATGCCATAATAATAAAACCAACTATCATTTCAATAAGAATAATGATCATAGTAACACTCATGGACGCAATATAATAAGCAATAGCAAGTTTATATTTACCAACTGGAGCAATTTCTAAATCATGAATAGCGCCAGTAACTTTATCTTGTACCATCAAAAGATTAGAACAAAAACTAACAGTTACTCCTGATACGGCAAGAAGAGAAGAAAATAACCAACCATAAACAAAACCATTAATATATTTACTGTCCACTACAATCCCTACTTCTTTAACTGCGTTATTAAATGAATCAACATAAACATTTTTTAAAAATGTCACATAAAGAACAATCAAAATCATTGGAGTAATAAGAGAAGAAATAACAAGTCCCTTATCTTTAAAAAACATTTTTATATTTCTTAATATCAAATAGCTTAGTTTCATTTTATTCACCTCCAAGTTTAATTCCTGTTGCATTTAGGAATACATCATCCATTTTACCTTTTATAACTTCATAATCTTTAAATAAGTTAGGATTATTAATAATTAACTTTGTAGCTTCATATGTATTTGCCACTTCAATACGATATCCATTTGGTATTTCATTAAATGGTAATCCCAAGAGGACAATATCTTCTTTAGAAACATTATAGATAGAAATGAAATCACCGGTGTATTTATTTTTTAATTCTAAAGGGGAGCCTTCTGCTACAATCTCACCTTTATTTAATATGACGATATAATCTGCATCTGTGACTTCTTCCATATAATGGGTTGTCAAAAATACAGTTAACCCTTTTTCTTTTCTTAAATCATTGACTACTTTCCAGACTGTTTTTCTAGTTTGTGGATCAAGTCCTGTAGTAGGTTCATCCAAAATTAAGATTTCTGGATCATGAATAAGAGCTCGAGCTATATCTACCCTTCTTTTTTGTCCACCGGATAGCTTTCCATAAGTTCTAGAAGATAGATCTGCAAAATCTAACAATGAAGCTAATTTTTCATATTTTTCTTCAAACTCTTTTCCATGTATTCCATATAATGCAGCACGGAATTTTAAATTATCTTTCACAGTTAAAGGATCATCTAAAACATTCTTTTGATAAACAACTCCCATTTTTACCTTGATTGATTCCATTTGTTCATCAATATTTTTTCCGTCGATATAAACTTCACCACTATCACGAGTTAGTTCACCACACATTATGGAAATAGTCGTTGATTTTCCCGCACCATTGATTCCTAAAAACGCAAAAAACTCACCTTTTTTAACCTTAAATGATAAATTATTTACCGCTTTTACTTCCTTGAATGTCTTATTCAAATTTTTAATTGATATAATTTCTTCCATATAACCTCCTATTTAATTTTTTTAGGCATTACACTTGTTTGATTTGATAAGAATTGAGCGTCCCCTATATCGAGCTGCCCTTTTTTTGCTTTCATTTGTAATACTAAGCCAATGCACATCTCTGAAAAATAAGTTCCTATCCTTTTGAATAACAAGTTATCTTTTTTTTCAATAATGCTTATTCCAATACCATTTGCTATTAACATCATTTTACCAAATAGTTCTTTTGCATCTTCATTATTAAAACCAAATACTTCACAAATATTCTTTTCTAAAAGATTATAAAAATCTTTTTCTAAGTAAATTATTTTACTAATATCGCCTTCTGTCTTAGAAAGTAAAAACATAAATAAGTTAGGATTATCCATGCAATAAGAAATAAATAAAAGACCAAATTGTTTAAACATTGGAAAATAAGACGCACTTTCTTTCATCAAATTAATGAATTCGTTTTTAGTATATAAAAAAATTTCATTTTTCAATTCTTCCATATTCTCAAACAATGTAAAAATTGGACTTATTGCACAATTTAATGAAGCGGCTAGGAAACGTGCTGTCAAATTATCTTTCCCACGTTCTTTAATAATCTGATATCCCGCTTTAATAACTTCTTCTTTGGTAAATTTAGGTTTTTTAGGCATACTTTCTCCTTTTAAAACGCCTGTTCTAGAACAAGTGTTCTTATATTATTACTAGAGTGGAATAATGTCAATATATTTATATATAATTAATAAAAAAATAAAAAAGTTCATAGAAAAACTACGAACTTAGAGAAAAATTTTATCTTTATAAGAATAATTCAGCGATTTGAATTGCGTTTGTCGCCGCGCCTTTTCTTACTTGATCACCACAACACCATAAGGCAATTCCGTTCTCATTAACAATACTTTGTCTAATTCTTCCCACAAAGACTTCGTCTTGATCAGAAGTATCTTTAGGCATTGGATAAACATTATTTAAAGGATCATCAGCGAGTACGCATCCTTTTTCTTTTGCAATTGCTTTTTTTACATCATCTATATCTAATTTATCTTTTGTAACAACAGTTAATGAAATAGAATGAGAACGAATGACAGGAACGCGAACGCAAGTACATGTAACCTTTAAAGAAGGTAAATGCATAATCTTTCTTCCTTCATTTTGCATCTTCATTTCTTCACTTGTATAACCATTATCTAAAAAGGAACCAATATGAGGAATTACATTATAAGCAATTTGATGAGCAAATACTTTTGGTTGTACTTCTTTTCCTTCTTGCAAAGCTTTTACTTGTTCCATTAATTCAATAGGTCCACCTGCTCCTGCACCTGATGTAGCTTGATAAGTAGAAGCATTGATTGCTGTGATTTCACTTAATTTGTTAATAGCGTTTATAGCGACTAAAGAAATGATTGTTGAACAATTTGGATTAGCAATTATTCCTTTATGATTAAAAGCATCTTCAGGATTAATTTCTGGAACTACAAGTGGCACATTATCATCCATTCTAAAAGAAGATGAATTATCGATAAATAAAGCACCAGCTTTAACAATTGAAGGAGCAAATTCTTTACTGATTGGATTTGGAGTAGCGCCAAGAACAATATCAATATTGGTAAAAGAATCATGAGTTAATTCTTTAACTTCTATTTCCTTACCACAAAAAGGAATCTTAATTCCTACACTTCTTTTACTAGCTAATAAGACTAATTCTTTAACAGGAAATTTTCTTTCCTCAAGAACTTTGATCATTTCTCTTCCTACTGCACCAGTAGCGCCAATAATTGCGACATTAAAACTTTTCATATTAAATCAACCTCATATTGTTAAATCCATTATATAAAGATGAAATGGTATTATTTAAGCAAGTATCATCAACACCAATTATGATAGAATAATCATCATTAAGATGATCGACAAGTCTTGTCTTAATTTGATTGTTTTTTAGAATTTCAAAAATCCTTGTGATAATTTGATATCGATCTTTTTTATTTTTTGAAACAATAGAAACCAAGGAAAGATTATTTCTTACTTCAACTTTAGCATCTAGAAGATGACTCAATTTAAAAGTAATCTCGTTAAGTGAAGAAATGATATTCTTTTCCAAGAAGGTTAATGATAAACAATCAATTCCAGAAGCAATACTTTCTCCTTGAACATCATATTCACTAAGAATTCTTAAGACTTTAAAAAGGCTATTTACATCAGAGTGAATATCTCTTTTGCTTAGTGTCATAATTAAGTATCCGCTTTTCCCTGCTATTCCAGTAATCGTATTATTAGAGGAATATGATGAAATTAAAGTTCCTTTATCTTCTGGTTTATTGGTATTTTTGATGTAAATTGGAATATTTCTTTCTTGACAAGGAAGAATACTATCAGAATGAATTACATTCGCACCCATATAAGATAATTCTCTTATTTCATCATATGAAATAGAAGATATCTTAGAAGGATTATGAACTATTGAAGGATTAACTGAAAATATTCCTGATACATCAGTCCAATTCTCATAGCATGAAGCAGAAACAAAACTTGCAATATATGCACCAGTTATATCGCTTCCTCCACGAGAAAATAAACAAATATCACCTTTTTCATCGCTTCCATAGAATCCTGGAATGACAGCATAATCACCATTTTTATATAACTTAAAGAAAGCTTTCTTACTTTCTTCAAAATCGATTTTACCATTGCTATCAAAGAAAAGAAAATCTTTCGCATCAATAAATTTAAATTGTAGGTGAAAAGCAAGTATTTTAGCGCAAAAGTATTCTCCACGAGAGACAATTTCGCTAGAAGAAGCCAATTCATCGATATTTGTAAAATAATCACTTACTTCTTGAAAGATATTTTGATCCACTTTGAGGTCAAAAATAATTTCTTTAAAACGGGAGATAATTTCTTCTTTAATCTTTTCATCATTTCTTTTAGTATTAAGCGCTAAAAGGAGGTCAGTGATTTTAATGTCTTCATCATTTCTTTTACCTGGTGCGGAAGCTACTACAATATGACGATTTGCATCTTGATATACAATCTCTTTTACTTTTCTTAATTGAGATGATGATGCTAAAGAAGTTCCTCCAAATTTTGTAACCTTCATAAGCAATCCTCCTACTTCTTTCTTCTTAAAAGATATTTAAAAATAAACATATGAGAAAGAGGTCAATTTTTCTAATGGATAATCCTTATGTAATATATAAATATCCTTTTTTCCTACTCCATCAAATTCGTATTCTCCTTTACTTGACATAGCAGGTATTGTAATCCACTTACCATTTTCATAATATGCTCTAGGAGAAGAAACTTCTCTTAAATTAATCCTAGGATTGAAATTTGTTGAAAAAGGATAACCATGATCTCACCCTTTACAATATAAAATATCAATAGTATCATTTTGATCAAATCCATATTTTTTTTGCATATCATCAAAAATTCTATTGTTTTTCAACTATAATATTTTTTATTTACAAATTATTTTTGTATCTACAAGTTCTAACTTTCACATAAGTTCTTAATAAAAATTTCAATTACGATATTTTAGCTATATAGATACTATTTTACATCTTATCAAGGATTTCTTTTGCTCGATGCAAAATAGGTAATTCTCTATTTGAAATAAGCTTTCCAAGTTTGGTATTTGCCCTATATTCATATTCTTTACAAGCTTCTTCATATGACAATCTTAGTGTCGACAAATGAAAATCATCCATTTCTTCTTTTGTTAAGTTTTTATCTCCGAACGATTTTATCTTACATAAGAAATAATTATTAATATTATGTCTATGAATCAAATTATAATAATCACTTACTACTCCAATTTTACAAATAACATCTACTTCTACACCTAATTCTTCTTTAAGTTCTCTTTTTATGGCATCAAGTAGTTCTTCATTTTCTTCAACTCCGCCTCCTGATGTTTCAATTAGTGTTGCTTTTCCAAAATCGTCATCACGTACTGCTTTTACAAAATAGAATTTGTCCTCTTCATCAAAAACTATTGCTCTTACTACAGTTCTATCGTGGTCTATATAGTCAAATTCCCATTGGTCATCTTGTAGATTTATAAATAATTCTTTTTCCATTTATGTAATCTCCATATCAATTTTTTGATTAATTTTACAATTCTATACTCATTCCACAGTGAAAGTATTTCACATTTTCATTATCTTTACTTAAATACATAAAAGGTTTTACACCTGTACAATGACATGTATAGAACAAATTATCATAATTTTTTAATTTTTTATTAAATTCTTCTAGGTATTTTCTCTTTGCATATTTTTTCAAAACAGGATTACATAAATGGAAACCTCCAATTTGAACATCCACCTTTTCCTTTACCGATCATAAAATACTAAATATTCCATGATGCGAACACCCTGTGAATAATACATTTTTGTTTTCTTTTATCAATAGGCTATGTTCATGATTAAAATCATCTAAGGTATTATTATCTTTAAATAATGACTTATTGAATGGTGAAGGCAACTCATTTCCTTTTGCTGTCCACAATGATAATTCTTCATCAATAACATGATCATTATCTACAAATACAATTTGCTTATTATTTTTTAAAGACAAATATAATCCAATATATGCATTAAAAAATAATACTTTTGTATAAAATTTATCAAAAGCATTTTTTTGTACATATATTTTAGCAATATTATTTATCTTAAAAAAAGATTCTAATCCTCCTCCATGATCTACATGTCCATGCGATATTATGACTGTATCTATTTTAGAAATATCAATGTTTAATAATTGTGCATTCTTTATAAACAAATCATTTGGTCCCAAATCGAATAATATTTTATGTTTTTTTGTTTCTATGTAAAAACAAAGTCCATGCTTTGGCTTTAATTTATTATATTTTGTGTTTTCAACTAAACATTGAATTTTCATAATGTTATTACCTCTATTTTTTCCTATTTATATGTAATTATATACTTTTTAACAAAAAAGCAATTAATGAATTACTTTGTAAAGATGAACCATTTTCATACAAAATGCAAACACCCTTTCGTTTTTTTAAACACCCTGATTTGTTATAAAATGCACCAAGATAAATAGGAATTTATAGTTTTTTTAAAAATTTAATCATTGCTCTTTACTGCTACATATTCCTCTTCCAAACTTAAAACAAAGGACTCATTGGGGTAAAGATGTATATCAAAATGAGGCTTTTTCTCATTCATATTTTTCGAAATATCCGTTAAATAAATAGAATGAAGGTCAGAGGTTTTTGCATTTAGATAAAATAAAAATAACGCAATTGAGGAATATTTCCATTCCATAGAATAAACATTATGTTCTATCTCATCATAGATTTCTTTACCGTATTGTTTAGAACACGATATACTTTTTATTTTATCGTATGTTCCATCATAGGAATGAATAAAATCTAAGATCCCTTGAATATCTTTATCTATCGATTGATATTCCTCCCAATTTCCTACTATGCTTTCTTCAGATTTTGTAGAAAAAGTATAGGTTTTTTTAGTAGTTTCATCAAAATAAGATAGAGATTCATTCGTTCTTATAAGATATTCTCTTTTCCCGTCTTTAGAGGAAAATTTAATCGACTTCCCCTCGCATTCGGGTATGTAATAAAAGCTTCCGTAAAAGTTATCTAAAGAGAACTCGGGCAACTGTTGCTTGATAGCTTCATTATGCTGTTTTACTTTTTTAGGAGGTAATCCTAAATATACACAACTTGTGAGAGAAACAAGAGTTGATATAAGTGTTCCTACAAGAATTGACCACGCTTTTTTCATATAAATTACTCCGATAAAAAAAATTAATTTTCACTTCAAGCCAATTATTTTTATTAAATAATTATCAAATATTTTACTATAAAATCATTGCTTTGTATACGCAATAGCATGAAAAAAATCAGACATTATGACTGATTCTTGATGTTATTTAGTTATTGAATAACCATTTTTAAAGTTAAAGGTTATGGTTTTATCTACGTGAGCAACGCATTCAACAATAAGCGTAAGCAATAATTCATCAGACCAATCTAGTAAAAACTGCATCTGCTCTATCATTTTCTGAAGGATAGCTTCCAGTTCTTTTTTCTTGCCGTCTTCTGGATTATTACATCTTCAAATAACTCTCATTATTTTCTCAAATAATGCATTTCATTTTTTAATCCCCCTAACGTTTTTAGAAGCATCTTTCATTTTTTTAATGGGTCTATCGTTTTTGAGATGTTTTATAAAAATTAAAAAATTCTGAAGGTTAAGTATCAATTCTTCTTAACAGTTCAAGACATCGTGTTAATTTATTTCATTTAATTATCAATTCCGGGATTTCAACGTAAGAGTCAAAAATCTCCAGAATCGACAAAACCGTTCGAACCTCAAATAATATAACTAGAAGGTTCGATTTTAAAGATAATAAGTATTTAGAAGAATTTAAAACTATTCTTGTTTATCATTAGAAGATAACATCAGATTAGAATATTTTAAAAGAAAAATCATCACTAAATAGATTATTATAAATGTGAAGAAAATAAAATTAACCAAATATTTAGAAATAAGGAAATGCTAATATTAATGCCACTAATAAAGCAATAAAAAAGCGTTTGTATGATGAAACCATTGAAACACAATTCTAAAATTTTCAATAGTAGAATTCATCAAGATAAACGCTTTTTACTATTTTAGAAGTTTAATTGATTATAAATAGTTGTTCCTTCACTTGTTTCTACAGAAACGATGCAACCACGATAATAATTCTTACCATTCCAGTTACAAACTGCAACGTTATAAGTCAACACTTGACCTTCGTAATCTTTTAAGAAATTATATTGTGAAGCACTAGTAGTATATAAACTTAATGAAACTGATTCATCATTTGGATCCACTAAAACTGCAGTGGTGTAATTTCCCTTGTCGATAAAGCTAATTTTTGCTTGAACTTTGAACACTTCGGTAGTGTGATCTTCTAGTGGATCTAACTCATGCAATGAAGTGATTGTTTCTCCTAGTTTATAAACTGAAGTAGGTATTTGATTTTCACCATATGCATTGACGAGAACTTCTGCGCTGTCAATAGCGATTTGACCAACACATTTCTCAGTAGGTTTGATATGCTTTTTAGTTCCTTTTACAGATACTAAATCGCCTGGCTTAACAGATTTATCTGTTTCTATATCTTTAGTTCTAACTGCAATTACGCCAGTTTCATCGATAATATAGAATCCGCTTTGATTGACTAATGAAGAAAGAACGATACCTTTTACTGTAATTTCAGTTCCATCTGTAGCGGAAATAGCTTCTTGAATGCTCATTCCTTCAATTTTTTGCTCAGGAAGTACGCTAATAGTAATTTTATGAACTACAGAACTAGATTCATAAGTGGCTTTTATTTTCACTTCAACATCAGTTTTAACACTAACTTCCTTAGTGTGCATTGTAACAACACCTTCTTCAACGACAAACTCTAAGGCATCGGTATTACTAGAAGTGAAACTTATTTCAACGTTATCAATACCTAGTAATTCAGAAGAGACGCTAGAGATAAGTTTTAAAGCAGGATCATTACTATATTCTGTTTCAAATTGATCTTTTCCAAAGAATCTTAATGCATAGTCGCACGAATAAGCTAAATCAAATTGATAATTCTCATCGATTACTTCAATTGGTGCAAATCGATATACGCAACTTGCAGCGCTTGCTTTAGCGTTGTGCGCGGCAAAGTATACAGTACAGATCTTGCCATCGAATTCATCAAGCCAGCTAAAGTCAGTTCCATTAGCTTGAGAATAAGCGTAAGATCCTGTTTTTCCATCTAAATCATCGATGTAGTAATTTGTAAATCCTGAGCCTTCAACCTTCTTAATTAAAGCGGTAGTTTTAAAGATCTTTGTGGTTATATCGTTAGAAACAGGAGTTTCCATTACACTCTTAACATAAGTTTCTTCTACCCAAGACTTGTCCCAAGAAGAAACTTTTTTATCATTTTCTAATATGACAGGATTAGAAATTTGATTAGCTCCTTTATAGTTAAATTTTACAGCATTTGCTTGTTCAGTTTCTAAAACATAGTAATCTTTTTCACCAGCGATAGTAATGGTATTTCCTGCCTTAACCTGGCCAGCGATATCTCTTCCGTAGACATAAATAGAAGAAGTATTATCTACTAAATATAGACCATTTGGAATTAATCCATTTGCGTAGGTGATAGATGCAACTACACCACTAAGTTTTACTTTTGCTCCTTTTTCTTTATTTCTTGCTTCTAATACACTGACTGCTTGATAGTCGTTAATATCAACGTCTGGTGTATTGTGAACAAATTCCATGATGTAACCTTTTCCCATTTCAGGAGAATCTTTAAAGGTTTTTAACTGACCATAAAGAACCACTTCATCTCCTGCTACTGGTTTATCCTCTAATTCTGAATAGCGTAAACTTCCATCAGAAGAGTAAGTTCCATAGACAGATAACTCATTAGTTCCATCAGTGATGATCATTTGACCATAAGTAGGGTTAGAAACTGTTTTGATAGTTCCTCTTACATAGTAGCTTTCACTAGTTCCATCTTCACCAGCTTCTCTAGCTAGTTCAATAGCTCTTTCAATAGAAATGCACTCGTAATTTTCAGTTGAACTAGAATTCTCTGAAGTAGTTTCTTCTAGACTTGATGAAGTGCTAGTCGTGTTGTGAATATTTCCACAACTAAACAATGATGCGGTGAAAATAGTTATCGCGAAGACTTTTAAAATTTTCTTTTTCATTTTAATTCCTCCAAATAATAGAATACATGTTTAGAAAATATTTTTACAACGATTTTTATAGTTTTTATTAAATAATATTTAATCGAAAATGATCTTTAAATATTATTTATTTAGAAGGTTAATTAAATAACTAATTTCAACTATAACAGTGATAAACACGAAATTGATAAAAAAGCGAGCGGTTTTGAATCAATTATCTTAAATATCGCTGTTTTTATTTGTAATTATTTAGGAAATCAATTAACATTTAGGTAGAAGAAAGCATGATAAAAATACTTAGATAAAATGTATTTTTTTAACTAAGTGCAACAAATATATATGATTAATCTAGTTTCGTCCAATGAACGTATATACACCCATACACCAGTCTCATCTTTTT
>SAMEA3663025__coassemble_324_pt1 | contig 51161 bp, 47 predicted proteins | sample SAMEA3663025__metabat2_high_PE_042 | metagenome-assembled genome bin SAMEA3663025 (sample SAMEA3663025) | pig gut metagenome | biome: pig gut; feature: pig-associated habitat; material: faeces | place: France | collected 2012
TATAAGCTTACTATATTTATATATAAATATAAATAAATAAACAATTGCTTTTCTAATATAGCATTTACAAAGATTATTTTCAATAATAAGGAGCAAAATGAAGAAAAAAAATCTCTTAGTGGTACTCGTAAATATTTTATTTATCGGTTTATTTGCAAAAGGTCTCTCTATTGTTTCTAAAATTATTATGACTAGGTCCTTTGGATTAGAAGCTATATCAATTTTTTCTATGATTAATCCAATGCTAGTTTTAGTACTTACTTTATCTAACTTATCTTTACCAACGGTTATTGCAACATTAATAAGTAAAAATAGAAAAAAATGTACTTCTATCATTATTAGTTCTTTTTCTCTTTGCATTGTGCTTTGTTTATCACTAATGATAATCGTTAATATCTTTACTCCTTTTATTTCCTCATCTCTTCTTCATAGTGAAAAAGTTATACCATGCTTAAGAGCTTTTATTCTTCTTATACCTCTAACATCTATTTCATCGATTATTAAAGGTTATTTTTTAGGAATTGGTGAAATTAAATTAACTTCAGTAGCGCAAGTTTTTGAAGAATCAGGAAGACTCTTATTTATCTTAATTGCAATTTATCTATTCACTAATCAAAACGATGAATTTAAAGCTTCTCTTTGCGTTTATTCTTTATGCTTAGGTGAAGTATTTCAAATGGGTGCCCATATAATATTCTCTTCCAATAAAATATATAAAAAAGTTAGATACATCCTTCAAGAGTTTACAAAAAAAGAAAATTATCATCTTCAAGAAATAATTTCCTTTTCTCTTCCTTTAACTACCGCTAGACTAGTCGGATCTTTGACTTATTTTTTTGAGCCAATTATCTTAATGGGAGTATTAATAAAAAAAGGACAAGATGCTACGTCGATCACTTGTGAATATGGATTGTTATCATCCTTTATTATGCCTTTACTGTTAATGCCAGGATTTTTAAGTACTACATTAAGTAATTATCTATTACCAAAAATGGGCAATTTAATAGGAAAAAAAGAATATAAAGAAGCGAAAAGCCTATTTATCAAAATACTTACAATTTCTTTAGTCATAGGTATAGGTATCAGTTCTTTATTTTTCTTATTTCCTTCATTTATTTTGAAAGTAGTTTACTCTCTTGAAGAAGGAAGCACCTCCTTAAAAGCTCTTTCCTTCCCGTTTGTGGTATTTTATATAGAATCTATCATCCTCGCCGCTATGAATGCATTGAGCCTATCAAAAGAAGCTTTCATCTCCACATTTACTTCATCTCTTTTAAGAATTATCTCTTTATTTATATTCGTAGATAAAATAGGTACTTTTGGAGTAGCATTAGCAACTTTAGTATCTGTATACACTGATGTAAGTATGAATCTATTTTTTGTTCTTAGAAGTTTTAGGAACAATGAAAAAAGAATCCTTTAAGTCTAAAGCTAAGAAAATATCTTTTTCTGAAGAATAGCCGCAAGTTCTGATTTTATTAATTATATAATCTTTAGAAATATTATATTTTTTTATCACTTCTTCATTGATTTTTCCATCTTGGATTAAAGGATCAACGATGTTTACAGAACAATCTTTTTTCTTAATTATAGTTAAAGACCCGCTATTTTCTAAAAGAGCAAATTCTACTTCACTTGGAGATTGAATATCGTTCATTCTTAATTGGAGCATTAGGTCAGATATATTATATCTTTCTTTTTTCATCGCTTCTTGATCTATTTCTCCTTTAAAAATGATATATTTTGGTTTACCCTCCATAAAATTTCGTAATTTTTGTGATTTTAAAGTGATAAATGCGGTTATCACTTGTAAAATAACGATAACAGATATAGGAATAATACTATGCCAAATACTATTAGACATATCATTTAAACTTAAGGAAAATAATTCACTTATAACAAAAAAGACAACTATATCGAAAGTAGAAATATTTCCTATTTCTCTTTTCCCCATAATTTTCATAATAAATATTAAATAAAAATAACAGATCAATGTTTTGTAAATACACGCAAAAATTTCTACTGCACTCATATCTTTCCTTTTCTTTTTCATATAATCAAATATGAAACAAAAACTATTCTATTTTAGTATTACCATAATTATTATTTTATTTACCTTTATCATTTTCACCTTACTATTTTCCTCCCTTTATAATATAAAAGTCATCCCTTTATCCGCCTATAATATAATCAAAAAGATAATTGTGTATGTTACTTTTTTTCTTTATGGATTTCTCTATTCATATCAAGAAAGAAAAAAAGGCCTCTTTAATGGCCTTATAACATCAATTATATTTTTGTCCCTTTACTATTCTTTTTGTGAAATATGTAAAGATTATGTTTTTTCTTTTTATGTTTTTGTTCGTTACTCCTTGCTAATAATAGGAGGTTCATTTCTTGGAGCATTACTCGGAGATAAAATTAATCCTTCGTAAAGAGATCTATAGAAAAATGTTGATAAGCTTTTTCAGTTACTACTCTTCCTCTTGGAGTTTTATTTATTAATCCTAATTTTAATAAATAAGGTTCATATACTTCTTCAAGATTATTAACTTCCTCTCCAATCGCGGACGCTAAAGTATCTAGACCTACTGGACCACCATTAAATCTTTTTATGATAGTCCTAATGTATCTACTATCAATATCATCAAGTCCAAGAGCGTCAATTTTCAATTTATTTAAAGCTTCTAAAGTTAAATTTTCATCAATGTAAGTCGTATCGTTATAAGAAGCAAAGTCTCTTACTCTTCGATAGATACGGTTAGCAATACGCGGTGTTCCTCGAGATCGAATCGCAATCATCCTCGCTGCTTCTTCGCTTATGCCCATAGAGAAAACACGCGATGTTCTTTGAACAATTTTTGTTAACTCTTCATCAGAATAGTAGTCAAGGCGCGATACGATACCAAACCTATCTCTTAATGGAGAAGATAAATCACCAGGACGAGTAGTAGCGCCAAATAAAGTAAATGGTTTAAGATCTATAGAAACATTTCTTGCTTCGTCCTCTTTTCCAATAATAAGTGTTAAAGTGAAATCTTCCATAGCACCATAAAGAATCTCTTCCACTACGCGAGGAAGACGATGTATCTCATCAATAAATAAAATATCACCTGGTTTTAATGTAGTTAAAATTGCTGCTAAATCACCAGGTTTTTCAATAGAAGGACCATTAACTATCTTTACATCTCCTCCCATTTCATGACCGACAACATAAGCCAAAGTCGTTTTACCAAGTCCTGGCGGACCATAGACTAAAATGTGATCTATGGTTTCATTTCTCTTTTTGGCCGCGCCAATGAAGATGCGAAGATTCTCTTTTAGTTGACTTTGACCAATATAATCATCAAGTGATAAAGGTCGTAATGAAATTTCTTCTTCACTTTCACTATTATCTTCTACTTCTGGATCTATCAATCTTTCTTTTTTCATAAACAAACTCCAAACACATAATTTATATATATAGTTTTTTGGAAAATTACTACATTATTTTTAACGCTTCTTTAATATAATCTTCCAAAGTTAAATCTTGATTATTAATCTTATTAAAGGCTTCTTCAATTTGTTTTGCTTTAAATCCAAGCGATTCCAAAGCTTCCTTAGCTAATTCTTGATTCTTATTTAAACTAGATTTAGTTTTTGCATTATCAATTTGCTCTAATGATAATGTACCTTTTAAATCAAGTAAGATTTGTGCCGCAGCTTTGGCACCAATTCCATTTAGTTTTTTTAGTCTTTTTACATCGCCAGAAGATATAATGTCTAAAAATTCATCATAAGTTACATCTCTTAAAGCGTTTATCGCGGTTTTTGGACCAATACCTTTACAAGAGATTAATTTGACAAATATGTCTTTTTCTTTTAATGAAGGAAATCCAACAAAATATTCTTCATCTTCTCTTACAACATGATACAAATAGACCATTTTTTGCTCAAAAAGAGGGAAATCATCCTCATGAACTATATATACTTGATAACCCACTCCTAGCACATCAACAACGATATACGATTGATTTTTTTCAACAATTGTTCCCTTTAAATAATAATACATATTAAGAATTCAAAATAAATGATAAAACAATAACGAAAAATAAAATGACTACACAGGCAATTATACCTAAATGGACACTCTTAATTTTATTGTTTTCCATATATATCCTCTCCGTATTTATTATAAGGTAACCAAGATAAAAATACTATAAAAACAATTATCTATAATTTAAAAATATCGCTTAAGAATTTACCTTAAGCGATACTTATAATCCACTATTTTTTTGATATTTTAATTATTGCTTCAGTCGGATTTTGAAACAAAGAAGATGAAATAGAAATATTAATATTATATTCTAAGGAATAAGAGGAATTAAATGTAAATGATGACAAAGAATCATTATTCAAAAATAAATCCGCATTGGAAGCATCTTTAGGTCCATAGAAATTATTATTCTTTCCTGATCCTGATAATAATCTAATTAATTTGATATTCTCATCGATTGAAGATGAACAAGTATTGGATGCTGCAATGGAATAACCATTTGTTGACGTAACCTTATTTTTATCAAATGTATTCGTATAAACAAATGAATTAGTCTTACGATTAATATAAATAAGTCTAGAATCAACATGATAAATCTTGACACCATATTTTGTAAACATCTTTGGATAATAACCACAATATGCTACCTTAGCGTCTTGCTCATTTAAACCAGTTGGAGTATAAAACTCTATTAGTAAATATTCACTAAATGGCGAATAAGAAAATTCATTTAATGAAGCAGGAACAAGCAAAGAATATCCTCCATCTTGAAATGGCTTTAGTTCATATTCGCCTTCTTCTTTAACTAAAGAAGGAGTTATCCATCCTAACAAATATTTAGAATAAGCATTATGATCACCTATATTACAATCCATCATATCTAATCCACCTGCAGGGGATAATCTTGAAGTGTCAGAATCATAATCATAATAATCATCAAGTCCCATCATGTGTCCTGTTTCATGAATAAAGGTATGGGCATCAACTCCGCTATTAGTTCCACTATACATGAAATGTGAAGAAGCCCAGGCATAACAATTAGCTACAGGTGATAATTTATTTGGTTTTTGGTTATAATCCCAATATGTGTATGCCCATAATAAGTCTTTTGCTTTTGAACTAAGTCCGCTATAAAGGGAACTATTCTCTGAAGAAGAATAAAATTTATTTGCATATACAAGCCATACAGCATCAATATATCCATCTTTGTCTAAATCAAAATCTTGAACATCATCATAATTTGCCTTATACCAATCAACTGCATATCTTAGTACATAATATGTTGGATCAGCATATGAAGTCATTGATGCAATATTATTTAAAGATTCGTCAATTAAACAAAATGAACTTACTTTTCCACTTATTTGTAATTTATTATAACTTGACTTTTGATAGAAAGAAGATACAGATTCCCAATAAGAAGTAGAAGAACTATCCCCAAAGAAAGTATTATTGATGTCGTTAATAGTTTCTTCCTCACTCTTTTTTAATCTTGTAAGAGGCATGTCAGAGAAATATACAGGTATAACTAAAATCTTTGCTTCACCTGTTGAATTTAAGTTTACATAGCCTTCATTTTCATAAACATCTTTAAACTTAATAGCGTTCCCCGCATCATCAAACGCTTCACTATCAATTAATGTATTGCTTGTTGGATTATGATAAGAATCAATGGAATTTGTTTGAGAAGAAGCAAGTATTTCGTTAGCACCTGATATTATTTTTTGAATTAGAGAACAAGAAGCTAAAGAGATTAAACTAGCGCCAATCAAACTTAATCGCACAAATAATTTTCTTTTATTATTCATTATTATCCCCCCTATTCAAAATATTCAAATTCAAAATCGCATAAGATAACTTCGTCACCATCGACAGCTCCAAGTTCTCTTAACTTATCGTCAACACCGATGTTTCTTAATGTAGATATAAGTTTCATTAAGCCTTCATCAGTTGAAATATTAATGAGCTGATATGTTCTTTCAATTCTCTCTCCATAGATTTCAAATCTATGTGCACCAGTTCTTCTTATTTCAAATTCTGGTTTCAAATCTACATGAGCATCATATACTTTAACTTCCTCATCTTTTTGTTCGTATAGAGGGAATGTTGGAGCGTCTTTTAATACATCTTTAACATGGTATAACAATTCTTTAACTCCTTCATGTAAGATGGAGCAAAGTGGATATACATCATATTTTCCTTTTAATTTTTCCTTTATTTCTAAATATTTTTTCGTAGATTCAGCATCTTCTACTTTGGTACAAGCGACAATCATTGGTCTTTTTAAAAGATTGAATCCATATGTACCAAGTTCGTTATTGATAAGTTCAAAATCGTTTAAAGGATCATCATGAGTCATATCTAGCATATGGATGATGACACGGCATCTTTCAATATGTCTTAAGAATTCTAGTCCTAACCCTTTTCCTTGCGATGCTCCTTCAATTAAACCTGGTAAATCAGCAACTACAAATGAAGAAGAATCACTAAGATTAACCACTCCAAGATTTGGAGATAATGTAGTAAATGGATAATCGGCAATTTCTGGTTTAGCTTGAGAAATAACACTTAAGAAAGTTGATTTTCCAACTGAAGGTAATCCAACTAAACCAACATCCGCTAAAAGTTTAAGTTCTAAAGAAATATCCTTTTGTTCTCCTGGCATACCATTTTCTGCTACGCGTGGTGCTCTATTAGTTGAAGAACGGAAGCAAAAATTACCTCTTCCTCCTCTTCCGCCTTTGGCACATCTAAACATTTGTCCTTCTTGTGAAAGGTCCGCTAAAAATAAATGTTCAGGTTCTTGAAAGATTACAGTACCAACGGGAACTGGAAGAATAATATCTTCGGCAGCTCTTCCATACATTTTTTTCTTATAGCCTTTTTCGCCATCTTCGGCAACAACCTTATGTGCATGTTTATATTTAATCAATGTAGAAGCGTCATTAACAGCCTTAAAATAGATGGAACCACCTCTTCCACCATTTCCTCCATCAGGTCCTCCACGTTCAACAAACTTTTCTCTCCAAAAAGAGATACAGCCATCTCCCCCTTTTCCTGCTTTTAAAGTCATTCTTGCTTTATCAATAAACATAAAATCACGCTCCTAAATATTTTCACATTTATGATACTAGTATTATATCAATTTTAAAAAATAAAATATATTATTTTTTATTTTAACAAATTTGAGTTAAAAAAAGTACCTAGAAAACTAGGTACTTCGAGTCAACTAAAAATCTACTCTGCTTCAGCAACTGGGTAAACTGATGCCTTAGTTCTCTTTTTACCCCAGCGTTCAAATTTAACAATACCATCAGTTGTAGCAAAGATTGTATCATCTCCGCCTTTCATAGTATTAACGCCTGGATAAATTTTTGTGCCACGTTGACGATAGATAATTGATCCTGCTTTGCAGAATTGTCCATCAGCTAGCTTAGCACCTAAACGTTTAGATTCAGAATCACGTCCGTTTTTTGTAGAACCGACACCTTTTTTGGAAGCAAATAATTGAATATTTAATTGGAACTTCATAATAAGTGCACCTTCTTTCGTTTATTTAATTTTGATATTTTTTGGAAACTCTTCTTCAATTGTACTTAATTGAGTAATCATTGTATCTAAAACAACTTTAGAATAACAATCAACATTTTTAAGCGTTACTTTCGCGTATCCATCTTCCAAGTAACATTCACTAATATCTTCATCGCGTAGTGCATTGAATCCACCAGTTATAATTGAAGAAACTCCAGCACAGATTAAATCTTTGCCGAACACATCAGAATTCGCATGACCTTTACATTCAAAGCCAATCACAGAATCCTTTTGCTTAATGAGATTTACATATATCATGATTATGCGTTAATAGCTTCAACTGTTAAACATGTATATGGTTGGCGATGACCTTGTTTTCTACGGTAGTTTGCTTTGCTCTTATATTTGAATACTAAGATCTTCTTTTCTTTGCCTTGTTTTTCAACTTTAGCAGTTACAGAAGCTCCTGCAACATAAGGAGTACCTACCTTTGCAGAGTTATCATCACTAACAAGTAAAACTTTATCAAAAGTATAAACTGAACCAGTTTCTACGTCTAATTTTTCAACATAGATTTTTGATCCTACTTCAACTTTGATTTGCTTTCCGCCAGTTTCAATAATTGCGTACATTTTGTTACCTCCTGATTTTCTATAGACTTAGACTCGCTCTGTAGGTAGATTTTACATCATTTTAAACCTATTCAATGCGGTTGAGGCCCTCTACTAGGCGACAACAAAGGAAATATACCATACATAAAGGAAATTTTCAATAATAATTTGTAATTTTCCTTTTCTTTTTCCACTAAAAAAATTCTATTAAACTTTTAATATCGAAGCGTCCTTTTTTGGCCATTATTTTTGCTAAATGAAAAAAATCTTTTGTTATTCTTTATAGGTCATATTAAAAAAATTTATCTATATAAATTCACTTTTTTCTTTAAATTTTTATTCATAAACTTATGCTTACTTTTATTCACTTAAGGACCTTTAATTTCATAAAGTTTCTTCTTTATAATGTATGTTTCATCATAAATCTTTCCTTGACAGATGAAAAAATTATTTCTTTCTCTAATCAGTCTAGGTCTAGAAGAAATGCTTTTCTTTTTATTTCCTCTTGATATCAATCTATTTATTAAGAATCTTTTATAATCTTGTTTTAGATTAACAATTTGATTAATAAGACAAATCATTAGTAGCAATGATATCAATATATTTTTCTTCAAACCTTGAATAAATACAAATGCAATTAGTACAACAAAATTTGTTATTATTCTTATAATTAAAACGATTTTTTCATCAATATAAGAGGCTAATATAACATCGATAATCCTTCCTCCATCAAATGGATAAAAAGGCATTAAATTGAAAAATAAAACCGACTTATTCACAAAATTAAATAGGTTATATTCAGAAAAAGAAAAAATGCTCCATTCATACAAAAAATTATTTAATAAATACAAAGGAAAAAACATCATAGGCCCACTTAAAAATATTAGAATCTGTTTATAATTTTCCAATGAATCTATATTTTGAATAAAAGCGTAGAATCCGATAGGAAGAGCCTCAATCTTTACCTTTTTTAATCCAAAAATATGGGCACAAATTATATGCCCACATTCATGAATAAAAGATATAAAATATCCAATTAATACCGATTTAAAATGGTATGATACAATCGAAAAGAATATAAAAATAAAAGTAAAATAATTGACTCTTAGAGTTTTATATCGCATCTTGTAAAGTTAATAGTTCATTTCCTTTTCTAAACAATACTCTAAATTTATCTATATATGTTCCTAGCGCCTCATTTTTATTTATTTCATCAAATGAAGAACAGGTAATATCATATATATCAAAATATGAAGCAATAACTCCATTATCATATTGAATAATTAAAGACACTTCATCATCTTCTTTACCAATAAAAATTACAGTACCTTTATTAAGCGATTTTACACTTGTTGAATTTGTATAATAATAATGATCACCAAGTTCAATATAATCAACATTACTTGCTACTTCTTCTAATTTATCTTCTTTATAAATAATCAAAGAAGAAAAAATTTTAGAAACTTCATAATTAAACTTTTCAAACGAAACATTTTCATTAAAAACTTTCTTAATAAAGTTACCAGTTGGATCTTTCTTCATATAAATTAAAGAAGAAAGAATAATAATTAATATTCCTAAAAAGCAATTAGCATAAAATAGAAATCCATTATTAGTTGTTTTATTAATTCTTCTTCTAATTCTTTCTATTTCATTCATAGTTATTCACCCTATACAAAATATATGTTTCCTTTTATATTTTTAGTAATGTTATAAGTCAGTTTTTGAACTTCTTCTTTTTTGATAATCTGATGCATCTTCATCTTCTTTATATTGTTAAATAAAGGTAAAAAATAACAGTTTGAAGATAAATAATATGATGCGACAAATTGACGTATTTTATCTTTTTCATATTGTTTTCCACTATATTTGTTAATCACATAATGTATTTCTTTAATTCTTTTTGCTTTAAGAATCCTTGTTACTTTTCTTCCATCACTATATGAATTAGGTTCATCATTTAAAACAACGATTGCCTTAGTTGCTCTTTTTATAGCACTATGAAAGCCATTCTCTATTCCTGCTGGAGAATCTATTACGATATACTCATAATCTTTTTCAACCATATCGATCAACGTTGACAAAAGATTAGTATCAAAATTTTTAACATTATCTCTTTGACATAAAGACATTAAGTCAAGATTTTTCTCAACATGAGTTATCGCTTCTTCTAAAGAGCATCTTCCCATTAACACATCAGTAATATCTTTGTTATTTAAATCAAGAGATAAACAATTCTCTAGATTTTTTAGTCCAATATCTCCATCGATTAAAAGAACCTTATAATATGATGATAAACTCTTACCAATAATTGTTGTTAAAGTTGATTTTCCTACGCCACCTTTTCCTGAGGTGACTACAATTACATTATTCATAAACTTTCATTTCCTTTTAAAATTTTATTGCTACCATTTATTTTTTCAAATATTCCCATACAATTAATTACTTTGGCGTTCTCCATTCTTTTAATAATTACCACCGCTTTATTATTTTGAATAATTAAAGTACCTTTCAATGTACCAAGAATCGTTAATGAGGAATAAACCATCAGCGTTTGTTCTTTATCAATATCACAAAGAATTGTTGTTGGTTTTTTTATACTAATAACACTATAAAAATTATTTTGCTTAACTATTTTATGTTTTTCTTCTTCCACATAATATGAGTCAATAATTCCACTACGATAGTACTTTAGATATTCAATTAAAGGAGGAATTAATAATTCAAATAATTGTGCACTTGATTTAATTCTTATGTATAAAGTCTTGTCTTCATCTTTAGCTTTTTCTAATTCTCTTTCAATATCTTTTAATTTCAAAGGGATATTGCTATATTCACTAATTGTTAAATTATAATATTGTTTCACTTATTTCCCCCTTCATTAGTATTAAATAAACATGCGGTCGAATATTGTCTAAATAGACACTAGACAATCACAAGTTCTCTTCTTATTGAAAAAGCATGTTTTGATGTTACAATAATATGATCCTTTAAATTTAATTGATACATATTACTTAGTATGATTAAACGTGAAGTTTGCTTTTTGTCATCACTTGATGGAGTCTCTTGTCCTGAGGGATGATTGTGAATTAAAATAAATGATTTTGCTTTATTATTAATGCAAAGAGATAGGATTTCTTCTAAAGAAATATCAACTTCATTCTGTTTTCCTTTATATATATTACGTATTCCTATTACTTCATCTTTATGATTAAATAAGACCACATATACCTTTTCAACTGTTTCTTCTCCTATTAGATTAATAAAATATTTGCTAAGATATTCTAAAGAAGAAAACTTTGATAGATCATTATATTCCTTTTGGTTGATTCTTTTAGCAAGTTCAAAAGAAGCTATTAACTTCATAGCTTTAGAAGTATTTATTCCTTCCTCTTGACAAAGTTCTTGAAATGATAAAGAAGAAAATCTTTTTAATCCTCCAGCATGAAAAATAATTTCGTTAGCAAGTTCAACGCTTGATTTGTTTTTAGTGCCAGTAGAAAGAATGATGGCGATTAACTCGCCATCACTCAATGTTTCTACCCCATAAATGATTCCTTTTTCACGCGGTCTTTCATTTAAAGGAAGATCTTTTATTTTAGTCATATTAATTCCAAGTAAATTTCCATCCACCAGGAATAGTGCCGCTTCCCTTAGTAGAAATGAATAATTTGTAGCAAATTACCGCAACAATGGCAGTTGCTAAACAAGCCATAACTGTAGCTAAAGCAAGAGCTTCTCCTCCTACTATGGTTTTGGTTTCTTCTAATGATAATTCTTTCATAAATTTTACCTCCTACAATTTATATTTCTTCTTTGTTATAAAAGTACTAAAAAAAATCCAAGTGAAAAAACACTTGGATAAAAATAGTATATAAAACTATAAGCAATTTTTCTTATCAAGATATTGTTGAAGTTCTTTTTTATAAGACTCAAGTTTATTCTTTTCTAGCTCAATTTTTTCTTGTGGAGCTTTAGCGATAAAACCAGGATTTGATAACATCTTTTCTCCACGAGCCACTTCATTTTGAAGACGAGCAATTTCTTTATCTAATTTTTTAATAAGTTCATCTTTATCAATATTATCTTGAATTATCATTTGACAAGAAGAATAGACAATAATATTACCTTGCGCGTTATCACATAGAGCAATATCTTTAGCAAATGCAAATTTTGCTAAATAAGGAGCATATAAATCTAAAGAGAATTCTTCACTAGATGGGATAAAGCGTAGCACCATTTCTTGATTTGGAGCCAATTCGTTCACTGCTTTAAAGTTTCTGATATCCTTAATCATTTTGATTAAGTCAAATACTTTTTCCTCTGCCTTTGGTGATATATATTTTTGTTCAATTTCAGGATAAGCATCTAACATAATTGATTCTTTATGTCCTGGAAGTTGTTGATAAATCTCCTCTGCAATAAAAGGAGTGTAAGGATAAATCATAAGTATAATACTCTTTAACACTTTTAGAAGTACAGCTTTAGTATTATCCTTAAGTTCTTTAGAAGAAGAATTTAATTTAATCTTACAGAATTCTAGATATGAAGATGCTAAATCATCATAAACAAAATTGTATAAGTGAGTTGATGCGTTAGCAAAATCATATTTTTCCATATTCGTGGTTACAGCTTCGATTGTTTTTTGTAAACGAGATAATATAAATAAATCAAGTTCATCCAACAACTCATCTTTTATACTATATTCCTTTTCTTCTCCTTCAATATTTAAGAGAATGAAACGAGAAATATTCCATATTTTATTTAAATAATTAGCGGAAGCTTCTAATTTTTCATCTGAATATCTAGTATCAAGTCCTGGAGAAGTTGAGGTTGTTAAGAAATATCTTAAAGCATCGACACCATATTTATTAATGACATCGATAGGATCGATACCATTGCCTAATGATTTTGACATCTTTCTTCCTTGAGCGTCACGTATTAAACCATGGATTAACACTTTATCAAAAGGACGTTTTCCAGTAAATTCTAATCCTTGGAATATCATTCTTGCAACCCAGAAGAAAATAATATCATATGCAGTAACCATGACATCTAATGGGAAGTAACGTTTAAAATCTTCGGTCTCTTCTGGCCATCCTAATGTTGAGAATGTCCATAAAGCAGAAGAGAACCAAGTATCTAAAACATCTTCGTCTTGATAATAGTTTTCGCTATCTACTGGTGGTTCTTCACTTACCACTATTTCACCTGTTACCTTATGATAATAAGCAGGAATTCTATGTCCCCACCATAATTGACGTGATATACACCAATCCTCTGGATTTGTCATCCAAGAAGTAAAAATCTTATTGAATCTTTCTGGAATAAATTCTATTTTTTCTTCACTATCTTGTAAATCTAAAGAAGCTTGTGCTAAAGAATCCATCTTAACGAACCATTGTTTAGACAAATAAGGTTCCACTACACAATGAGATCTTTCAGAGTGACCCACTGGGTGAACAATATCTTCTATTTTTATTAGATTTCCCGCCTCTTTAATATCGTTTACTAAGTTTTCACGACAAACAAAACGATCTTGTCCTTGATATTTTCCACATAATTCATTCATCGTAGCGTCTTCATTCATACAAATTGGATGAGGAAGGCCATGTTTTTGTCCAATAACAAAGTCATTAGGATCGTGAGCAGGAGTACATTTCATCGCACCTGTTCCAAATTCCATATCAACATAACGATCTGCGATAATTGGAAGTCTATCCCCATTTGCAGGGTTAATAACATATTTACCAACAACATCCTTATATCTTTCATCTTTTGGGTTAACGCATACGCAAACATCACCAAACATAGTCTCAGGTCTTGTTGTTGCTACTTCTAAGTAACGAGAAGTTCCTTCGATGTAATATTTAAAATAATAGAATTTTCCAGGATCATCTTGGTGAATAACTTCGATGTTACTTAATGCTGTTTTAAATACTGGATCCCAGTTAATTATTCTTTCTCCTCTATATATTAATCCTTTATTATATAAAGAAACAAACACCTTTCTTACGGCTTTATTAAGTCCTTCATCAAGAGTAAATCTTTCACGAGTGTAATCTAAAGAAACGCCCATCATCTTCCATTGTTCATGAATTAAGGAAGCATATTCATTTTTCCAAGACCAAGCTTTTTCTAAGAATTTTTCTCTTCCTAAATCATAACGAGAAATACCCTCTTTTCTTAATCTTTCTTCGACCTTTGCTTGTGTTGCAATACCCGCATGGTCCATGCCTGGTAACCATAACACATCATATCCTTTTGCTCTTTTATAACGGGCGATAATATCTTGAATGGTAGTGTTCCATGAATGGCCTAAATGAAGTTTTCCTGTAACATTTGGAGGAGGTATAACCATAGAAAACTTTTGTTTTGTCTTATCTCCTGCTGTAAAATATCCCTTTTCTTTCCATGTATCATACTTACCTTTTTCAATTTCATGGGGATTATATCTTTTATCTAACATCTTTTCTTCCTCCTTAAATAAAAAAACGTCCTAAATAAAGGACGTAATAAACGTGGTTCCACCTTTTTTTGAATTGTCTAAAAACAATTCCTCGTGTAATTATCTTAACGCGATAAACGAAAGCATTACCTTTATACTCCTAAGCGACAATATCTTCATTCATGTATCCTTTTTCACCTTCTAGGACTCTCTGAAACAATTCAAAAGATAACTTCTTATTCAACGTATATCATTATTATCAATGTTAGATTTCTTTCTGTCAACAAAGAAATCAAAATAAAAGAAACATTTTCTTTCTCTTTGCATATATTATATTAAAGATTATGAAGAAAATTATTGATAAAATTAAATCAGCACTTCCTATAGTTAAAGAAAAATTAGTGATAAGTTTACCAATTCTTTTATTCTACCAATCCCTTTTGTTTATTCTTAGTAACACTTTTATTAATCAAATCTTTTTATTCATGATATTACTTCTTTATATCATCAATCAGATGTTGAAAGGATAAGTTTTTCAACTTCCTTTACAACATCAATCAGTTTCAATTTATCATATATCATTTCAAAATCTTCTAAATCATCATTTGTAAATTCAATTAAAGGACTAAGAATCAATACTAGTAATAAATGCTTATCTTCTCCATTCATTTTGTAGTTATTTAAATATTCCTTAATTAATGATGAAAAATCTACATTATCTTTATAGGTTTTTAATATAAAATCAGAAATATCATAACAAGAAGGAGCGATGTTCATCTTATCTAAAGAAATAATTTTTCCTTTATTAATTATTATGTGAGAGATTTCATAATTTTGATATGTTAAACAAAGTGAAAAGGAAGATACTTTTTTAAATAATTCTTCTACTTCTTGAAGATGAGCTTTTGCAAGATTATATCCTTCCATAATAGAAGAAAAATTATCATAAAAAAACCATTCTCCAGGTGCATGGTAATCTTGATGTTCAATTCGTTCCATTCTTGTATTTAGGGTAACAATATTCTTTTCAATATTATCTTCTAAGAAAGATATAAGCTGATCTATGTATCCATCATTACCTTTGATAGGATAGGTACTATTTTGATGAAGCGAAGCAAGACTCAAAATATAAAATCTCAATCTTATATCATCAATTTTTGCTTGTTCATCTTCTTCAAAAACACTTAATGAATAAAACTTGTCATCTATCTCTTCAACATAAATATTGTTAATACTTTTTAAAGGTAATAAGAAATAATCTACACGCGACATATATAAACGCGTATAGATATTATTCAGATTAGTTTCATGCTCCTTCAATACATATTTTTTTTCATTATCATAAATCTTTGTTACTTTATCACTTAATTTTTCTTCTTTAGTAATATGAATAGAATATAACTCTTCAATTTTTTCCTTCATCGAGGAATTAAAATGAGTTCATTTGGTAAAAATGATTTTTTTGGATTTGCTGCAAGTAAAGTATCTTTATTCACTTTAAATTTAGTGGCTATATCACTAACTGTTTCTTTTTCCCTAATCCGATAAAAGAAAAATGAAGAAACGTATTCATCTTTAAATAAAGAAGATTCATCACTATTTTCTTCTTTATTAAGGTCTTCTCTTTTAATATTTTCTATATATTCTTCTTTATTTTGATTATATTTATCTTTGTCATCATCTTCTTCATCTTCTTTTTCTTCATTATCATCTTTATTATCTTCTTCAACTATTTCTAATATATCACTACTTGGTAATTCATCAACTGTTGAAATAACTTCAACATTATCGCGTTTTAAAAGAGAAGCATACTCCTCATCTAAAGATAATTGTGAAGGCTCCTCTTTTTCACCAATTTGTATAGAAAGAAGTAAGGTTTTACCATTAATTTCATATGAGATATCTTGTACGTAAATTTCTTTAGTAAATATATCTTTATCATATTTAACTACCTTTTCAAAATCTTCATCTCCTCCTTCATAAACTAATTTTCCTTTCACTTTCACATCGAAATTCTTCGTAAGATTAACATTTAATTCTTTAACATCAACAATGAATTCTTTTCCATATACAAAGTCATTAACAATTATTGGATGCATCAAAAAAACCTCCCATATAAATATATGGAAGGTCATAAATAAATATACTATTTTAAGTGAACGATAATCTTCTCTCGTAAAGAAGCAATTGATCTTGCATCAAAAGAAGAAACAAAACAATGTTCAAACTCACTAAGCTGATTTTTTGCCATCTTTAAAGTTCTAGCTTTTTCTGATTGATTCAATTTATCGGCTTTAGTGAAGCAAACAAGAGAAGGAATATGATTATCTCCTAAAAAATCATAAAAATCTAAATCTTCTTGTGATAATTCGCGTCGAGAATCAATGAGCCATAGAACTAAGAGTAATCTTTCATTTGAAGAGAAATAAGAATCCATCATCTTATCAAAATCATCTTTTTTTCCAGTTTTACGATATCCATATCCTGGCGCATCAACTAGATAAAAGGAATCATCTATCAAAAAATAATTCAAAAGTTTTGTTTGACCAGGTCTTTTTGAAACAAAGGCCATACCTTTATTATCGACAAGTGAATTGATTAATGTGGATTTCCCAACATTACTTCTTCCAACTAGCACAATATGGTCATAATCGAATAATGAATCATCTTTTGATGTAGCGGATTTAATAAATTTACACTTTCTAAAGTTAACCATATCTTAGTCCACAAGTGCAATTTTTAATGCATCATCTACTGAATTCATCAAGACAATATTTAAATTATCTTTAACTTCAGGAGAAATTTTTTCTAAATCTTTTTCATTATCTTTAGGAATAATTACCGTTTTTATTCCAGAACGTAAAGCCGCAAGAGTCTTTTCTTTAAGTCCACCAATTGGAAGAGCGAATCCTCTTAAATTAACTTCTCCAGTCATGGCCACTAAAGAGGAGACTTTTCTACCAGTTAAACTAGATACAATCGCAGTAGTAATCGCGATACCAGCAGAAGGACCATCTTTTGGAACTGCACCTTCTGGGCAATGAATATGAATTGTATGATTTTCAAAGAATTTTGGGTCAATTTGATATTTTGCAGCATTTGCTTTTACATAATCTAAAGCAATTGAGGTAGATTCTTTCATTACATTTCCTAAATTACCTGTAACGATAAATTCACCTTTTCCTTCAAAAGAAGTTACTTCAATTGGAAGGATATCGCCACCAAATTCGGTATAAGCTAATCCCGTAACTATACCCACTTGATTATCTTTTTCTTTTTTAGAATATTCATATTTTCTTTGGCCTAAATATTCTTTTACTTTAGAAGGAGTAACAATAACCTTTTCTAAGTTTTCATTTCTCATCAATTCCACGACTGATTTTCTACATAATGTGGAAATTAATCTTTCAAGTTCACGTACACCGGCTTCACGAGTATAGAATCTAATAAGTTCATATATCGTTTCATCTGGAACTTCAATTTGATCTAAAGTTAATCCATTGATTTGAGCTTGTTTAGAAATCAAATGCTCTTTAGCAATATGGAATTTTTCAACATCAGTATAGGAATTTAATTCGATAAGCTCTAATCTATCACGTAAAGGAGCGGGAACATTTTGTAAATAGTTAGCTGTTGCAATAAATAAGACATTGCTTAAGTCGTAAGTTTCTTCAAGATAATTATCTTGGAAGACACTATTTTGTTCTGGATCTAAGATTTCTAGTAATGCAGAAGAAGGATCACCTTTATTAGAAGATGCCATCTTGTCAATTTCATCTAATAAAAAGACAGGGTTAGTAACTTTTGCATTATTGATACCTTTAATTATTTTTCCAGGCATAGCACCCACATATGTTCTTCTATGTCCTCTTAATTCAGCTTCGTCATATAGACCACCTAAAGAAGCCTTAACAAATTTTCTTCCAAGAGCTCTAGCGATAGATTTTGCCAAAGATGTTTTACCAACTCCAGGAGGACCATATAAACAGATGATTGGAGCTTTCAAAGACTTTGTTTTAGCTTTGACAGCAATATATTCAATGATTCTTTCTTTAACTTCATCTAATCCATAATGATCTTCATCTAGGACCTTTTGAATATTATCTAAAGAATCATTGTCCTCTGTCTTTTCCTTCCAAGGAAGGTTCACTAATGTATCGATGTATGTTTTCAACATACCAGATTCCATGGAAGCAGAAGGCATTTGCAAATAACGATTAAGTTCAATCTTAATCTTTTTAGCTACATTTTCAGGATACATACCACTTTCAATCTTCTTAAGAATTTGTTGTTCTTCAGATTCGGAAGAATTTCCAGTTAATTCGTCTAATTCTTCTTGGGTAGCTTTTAGTTTTTCGCGTAAGAAATATTCTTTTTGTTGTTTTTCAGTTTTATCTCTAACACGCTTATTAATATCATTTTCAACTTCATCAATTCCCTTGACATCATTTAAAGTTTTCAATATGAATTTTAGTCTTTCGACGATATTAGTTTCCACTAACAAATTTTGTTTTTCCGCTAAAGAGAATGGAAAAGTATTTGCTAATTGATTAGTTAATTCTTCAGCCGTAATTCCCTTTTGTAAGGTATTAATTAATGATGGAGGGAAATGCATATTTCCTAAAGTAGATAATGTGGTAATAATATTATCCATTAAATCTTGCTCTTCTTTTTCAGATGATGTAAATGAAGGAACAAGAGTATATTCACATCCATAACAAGCGCCTTCATTTGCAGGTTCATTAAATGTAACAAGACCTACTCTTTCATTTCCAACAAGTCTTATTTTTAACATTCCTTTAGAATCACGGACACGAGAAATAGTACATAAAGTACCAATGTGATAAATACTATCAAATGAAAAGTCTTCTTTCATTGGATCAACTTGTGAAGTGACAACGATTTTTCCTTCATATTCCGCTAAAGCTAGATTTACGGCATTAATGGAATAAGATCTTCCAACATCAAGAGCCACAGAGCATCCTGGAAAAATGACAATACCACGAGTAACTAATAATGGTAAAGTGTTAATTGTTTCACTCATATAATATTACCTCCTTTTCTTGGTAAAATTATATTTTCACTAATTTTACCTTTTAGTTATTAGCTAACATAAATTCTGTGAATAAAGAATTTCTAATTTGTTTTTCAAATTGTGCCTTATTTGGTTCAAGTGCTTTCTTGACATCTTCTACTTTCATTCCATATTGAGATGCTAATTCAGCATATTTAGCTTCAACCATTTCAGGTGTAACTTCTAATTTTTCTAATGCAATAATCTTTTCAACAACAAGCATTGATTTTAAATTTTTTCTTGCTTCATCTAATCTTTGAGCTTGTAATGTTGCTTCATCTAATTTGTTAATTGCAATGTAATCTTCATATTTTAATCCAGCATCTTCGATTTGCTTTTTCATTTGAGCTAACATAGCAGCAGCTTCTTCTTCTACAATTGCTGTTGGTAATTTAACGCTTGCATTATCGACTGCTTTATTAACAATGTCTTCGATTTGTTTATTCGCAACTTGTTGTTCTTTTTGAGAAAGAAGTTGTTTCTTACCATATTCTTTTAATTGATCTAATGTAGTAACTTCAGTTAATTCTAATTCTTCAGCAAATTCATCGTTTAATTCTGGAAGGATTTTGACTTTAACATCAGAACATGTAACTTCAAATCTTGCATCTTTTCCTTTTAATTCTTCAACGTAGTTTTCTGGGAATTTAACATTTACAGTTCTTGCTTCACCTGCTTTAATGCCTACTAGTTGATCTTCAAATCCTGGAATAAACATATTTGAGCCAAGTTCTAATTCATAGCCTTTTGCTTCTCCTCCTTCAAAAGCTTCATCATTGATGTAACCTTTAAAGTCGATAACAACGCTATCACCTAAAGCTGCAGCATCTTCTTTAACTTGCATAACTGCATGTTCTTTTCTTAAATTTTCTAAATAAGTATTAACATCATCATCTGTAACGACTGCTTCTTCCTTAGCAATACCTAGTTTTTTATATTCTCCTAAAGTAATTTCAGGTGGTAAGCAGAAAGAAACTGTTGCTTCAAGTTCATCAGCATTAACTTTTGTAACATTTAATTTTGGTTGTGTGAAAACATAGAATTTGTTTTCATCAAGAGCTTCTTGATAAGCTTTATTAACAACTGTGAAAATTGCGTCATTAATAACATCACCTTGATTGATGCTTGCTTTAATTAAATGAGCTGGAGCTTTACCAGGTCTAAAACCTTTGATAACTACTTTGCTTGCTCTTTTATTAAATTCTTTGTTTTGTGCTTTTTTCCATTCATCACCATTTACAGTAACAGTGACAACAATGTCTAATTCATTTTTTTCAATTTTTTTCTCCATTTTATGGTCCTCCTAAAAAATTCAGCGATAGTATTATATATGAAAATTCAAACCTTTACAATAATATTTTAATATTATTATAAAGATACGAAGAGCAAATATCTTTATATGATTTTTCTTCATAGCCTATAATGATATAAATAAAAGAAAAAGAGACTAAATCGTCTCTTATTGAATTATCGCCTCATTAAGTTCTTTTATGATTTCTTTGACACTTTCACTTGTAATAGCGTGCTTAGTTGATATAGAACGAATCACTTTTTCATCAATATCCTTTTTGGTAGGGTCAAGATAAGATATAGCCATTTGGATAAATATATCTTTCATCAGCTGGATGTTGTCCATATCCACAAAAGAAGAAGGATATTCTTTAATTTGGACTGTGTTTAATAGTTCAACTGCAATGTTTTTTATCGAGTTATCAAAACTTGTTTTTTCAATTTCTTCTTTGCACAATTGGTATTCATAAGTATCAAAAGGAAGTTCTAGTAAAGAAGGAGTTATTGTGTAAATTAAACCATCTTTATCTACATCAATTTCTTCATCAATCTTTTGTTCAACAAGCATGAATAAAACTAAAGTTTTATATTTATAAACAACACTTGAAGAAATTAGAAACTTTTTTAAAAGAGGAATATACATTCTAATATTTTGTTTTGATAAATATGTTAAAGCGGATGCAATAGCGTTTTCATTGTTTGAAAATAATTCTTTTTCTAATTCATCATTAGATTTAGTTTTTTGTCCTTTGTTTTGCGAATCTCTATAGCGTTCAAGTTTATTCTTAAGTTCGTTGAGCATATCCTCAACTTCCATTGAAATATAAGGGGCATTTTTATAATAATTGACCACTTCTAAAGTCTTGTTAATATCATCCTTAAGAGCATAAAAGTCGACATGAAAAGAAATGAATGATACAGGATCTTCCTTTAGTAGTTCATCTTGATAGTTATTGATGAAGAAAAGAAATTCTTCTTCATCTTGTTTATTTACAAGTTCCTCCATTTCTAAAAGTAATGGAGATAGTTTTTTATTAATCATTATCTTCTTTTAATACCTGCCATGTATGAATCAAATGCAGTCTTATTATTAGCTCTTGCTTTGGCAGTTTCTTCATCAATGTAACCATCTCTAATTAAATTGACCAAAGCTTCTTCTAAAGTTTGCATTCCTGCCTTAGATGAAATTTGAATCATAGAATAGATTTGATGGCATTTTCCTTCTCTTATCAAGTTTTGAATAGCTGGAATTTGTGTTAAAACTTCCACAGCAGGAACCATTCCACCTTTTTTAGATGGAATCAATTGTTGAGTGATAATTGCCTTGCAATGATCCGCTAATTTGGATGCGATGAGTGTTTGTTGATTAGCTTCAAAATATGAAAGAATTCTTTCTACTGTCGAACTTGTTGAAGATGTGTGAAGAGTTGAGAAAACTAAGTGACCAGTTTCAGCTGCTGTTAAAGCGATTTCAACTGTTTCTTTATCTCTCATCTCACCAACTAAAATAACATCAGGGTCTTGTCTTAATGCACTTCTTAAAGCTTCCGCAAAAGAAGAGCAGTCAGTACCGATTTCTCTTTGAGAAACAAGTGATAATCCTTTATCGTAATGGTATTCAATTGGATCTTCAATAGTGATAATATGTTTTTTCTTTGTTTTATTAATTAAATCCAAAATTGATGCAATAGTGGTTGATTTACCATTTGAAGTAGCACCAGTTAAAAGAATTAAACCAGAATGATAATTTACACATTCCTTAAGTGATGCAGGTAAATGTAAATCATCAAAATTTGGAATTCTTCTTGGTAAAATTCTTAAAGATAAAGCGATGCCGTTTTCTGATTTATAGAAATTCAAACGATAGTATCCTGCTCTATTACGGTATGAACAGTCGACAGAGCCAACTTTATCAAATTGTTGAGCAATGGTATTTCTTTGGGTAAAATTGCTAAAAATCATAATCATCATATCTTTGGTGATTTTTTGTGTGTTATCAAGCAATTCAATTTGAGTATTGACTCTAATAGTTGGATATTCATTAGCTTTTAAATGAATATCAGTTGCTTTTCTTGAAATTGCATAATCGATAATGTTATCTAATAGTTCTATCATAACTTCCCTCATATTTCCCTTTTTGATAAATTTCAAAAAGATAAGATTACTCTTATATTTATATAATAATTCACAATTGTCTATTTTTCAAATATATTTATATTTTTCTTACCTAGAAATTATTAATTTGTGTAGAAAATTTAAAGAAAATTTATATTTTACATATTTTCAATTTGATATTTACCCTACTTAAAACATATATAAGAATTTGTTAAGAAAATATATATTTGTTTTATATTTAGTTATGCTTTTTTTATTTTTCAAAGAAAATTCAACAAAAAAAGAGTTGATAAGAAAACTTTCAACGCAAATTTCTTCAACTCTTTAAAAATCTTATAGTTTTGTAATGATGATTTTAACCCCTTCAGCGGTCATTTCACCAATTTCCACTTTATATGGTAATGTAGTTCCATCATTGAAGATAGCATTATTAGTATTTGGATCTTTTTCAAAACATAAAGCGTAATCTTGTAAAGTAAATGTATCACCTGTGTGGAATAAATTGCTATCTTTACCAACCTTTACACCATAATTTTCAGATGCAAATGAATTAGATTTATCAGCTTGAATCAATGATATTAATCTAAAGTCTGATCCACCTTCTAATGTTTCTACATCAATTGAACGAGAGCCTGTATTAGAAGCTGGTACAAAGTAATCGTAGTAATACTCATCTGTATCTTCCCATTTATCAACATAGCCTTGGAATACTACTGTTTTTCCATCCATTGCTGTTTTTTGGCATGCATATCTAGAATCAACGTGCCACATCTTAACACCAGGATTAGTATATGTTGCATTTTTGAAATCACCATAGCCATCGACGTCTATTTCATTCAATCCTGTTGGAGTATAATATTCGATTAAAATATATTCATCAAATACTGATTTATTCCAAGTTGTATCTCTTAATAAAATGAAATCACCAGAAGATTCAAATGGTCTTAACACGATTTCAACTTTATCTTTTGTTCCATCAAGAACATATGGTGAAGTCCAGTTCATCAAATATTTTGAGAATGCATTGTGATCACCAATATTATAATCCATCATATCAACGCCACCAGCAACTCCACTTGCTCCATCATAATCATAGTAGTCATCTAAGCCTAACATATGGCCTGTTTCGTGAATGAATGTATGTAAGTCAGGTTTATCATAACCTCCTTCAAATAAGAAGTTATAAGAAGCCCATGCATAACAGAAAGAAATAGGATCTGTATTTGGCTTTCCTAAGAAATTACCATCATCATCGATGTAATTGTTATAATTAGAATAAGTATACGCCCAAAAATTATCAGAATCACCATTATATTGTTGAGGACATGAATAAACCATCCAAATTCCATCAATATAGCCGTCGTTGTTTGTATCGTATTCTTTTAGGTCCATACATAATGTATCTATGCACCATTCTGTAATCTCATCTAATAATTTCCAGGTTGGTTGGAATGCTTCGGCAAATCTACCATATGCTTTAATTTGAGAAAATTCTTTTGTTGAATATTCAGCATGGTACCAATCAGTAACAGCACCTTCAAAAGTTAATGCTCCATAGGAAGTTTTTTCATAATATGTTTTTAAAGATTCCCATCCAGTATCTTCACTAGTACCAAAGAATGATTTTGCGATTGTTTCTCTTGCTCCTGCTGCTCCACCTTCTAATTTATCATCTGCCCTATAATCAGTAAAATCGACTGGAACAACTAAAATTTTTGATTTATTTTCATGTGGTAATTTTCTAGTACCTTGGAAATTATTCATTATATCAATTGTGAATTTTTCATTTCTAGTTGATTTCAAATATCCCCCATAATCGATATCTACATCAGTAACTTTTCCGTTTGTTAATTCAAAATCTGACTCATAAACTTTAGTTTCTTCAGGTCCTTGTTCAACTATACTAGATGGTCCAGCATATAGACCAATTTTCGTAATCTCTAATCTATGTTTCTTTTCAGAAGTAGATATAGTAAATTCTTTAGCTTCAATTTTGTTTTCAAAAACAAATTTATAAGGTTCACCAGCTTCTATAAATGTTTGCGTAATAGTCTCTTTATGTCCATTATATTCAGCACTTACTGAAACAGAAGTACTAGGATCTCTTGAATAAACATTACCATAAATAACAACGGCACGAATATCAACATGGCGTTTACATTTTAAGGTGAGGCTACCTCCAAATATACTACTACCCAATCTAATCTTTTGTCCTTCTCCGGTGCTTCTTATAATTTTTCCAGAAACACGATATATCAAATCATTTTTAACTAAATAATTTGAAATAACATCATCAATCTTTTCATCATTGCCAGAATTTTCTAAACCAGCGAATGAAACTTCATAATAAGGTACATCAGTTGGTAAAGGTAAATCAATTGTAGACACAGAAGTAGTTGTAACCGACGTACTACTTACTTCGGATGTTATTATACTTGTACCACTACTTGGTGTAGAACTTGACGTATCACTTGAAGTAAAACTCGTTTGATTACTCGTTGAAACAACTTTTGCGCCACAAGAAGTAAAAGATACAACTAATAAAGCTAATAAAAATAATTTGCTTTTTTTCATTTTGTTTTCCTCCTTTTTTCTAACAATTATAGTTACATATAAAGAATAAAAAAACTAAAAAATACATTATTTTTTTATATACAATCATTCACACACATTCTTGGTCGATTTGTTCTCTATTAAAAGACAAAAAAACGTAATGTTAACATTACGTTTCAATTCATATATGGTGACCCTGAGGTGATTCGAACACCTGACCTACGGCTTAGAAGGCAGTTGCTCTATCCAGCTGAGCTACAGGGCCAACGCACATATAATTATAAGTATTTTAAAAAACAATGCAACTGTTTTTTTAATTTTTGTACATTTTTTTAAATATTTTTCCAAGAAAGAATAAATTATTATTCTTATTTTCTTTTATATCTTGATTTCATTATACATAATCGAATTTACCTGGATACTTTCTTGATCATATACACCTTGAACCGGTATTTGCTCTTCCTCATTTAAAAACGCTACTGGAAGATCAATATCTAGCAAATCCAAACTTAGCGTAATTAAATCAAATAATTTTTTATCCACATATGTTGAATCTATAAGTAATTCCTTTTTAACTTGTAATGCAAATGACGAGGTTGATGATATTTGTTTTTTTGATAATACGTTATACTCTTCTATCTTCTTAAGCCCTAATTTAGCTGGTAAAACATAATTTACACCATTAACAAAAGTGATATTACTCGTTTCCCCTTTTTCAGCGTACAAAGATAAAGGAACTAAGAATGTTTTACTATCATAATCTTTCTCATAAAAGACTATAGTCTTTTCTTTTTCCACTATTTCAAGTGTGGATTGAAAGATGTTATTAATGCCTTTTTTTAATGTTAAAACCTCATCTACTTTAACATTTTGACGTGGAAGATGATTAATTTTACTTCCTTCTATAAGTAAAGTAATTCCTTCAATCTCTTCAAATTGAACAAAAGATAACGTTAAAGCTTCTAATATTCTTGATTCGTTGAAAGACCCATAATCAAGGAATTCCTTAGAAAAATCCATAGTGAGAATATTATTTTCTAAGGTGAATGAATTTAATTTTGTTTTATCATTAATGAAGCCTTTTATTGATGAAGATGATGCTTTTGATGATGTTTTTAATAGATTAAAGACATCGTATATCTCCTCTTGCAATGTATCTCTTTTTTCTTTTTCCACAGTTAAAGGAATGGTTAAATCATCACTAGAAATTAAGTAAATTCTTCTTTGTACTTTGTTTGATACTACTTCGACAATAATATCGTTATCTTTATTCTTTTTCTCTTTTTGTAAAGTGCCTAAAAACGCACCTCCAAGAGCTAATAAGCAAGGGATGATTACACATAAAGAATATTTTATTATTTTATTCCTTTTTGTATTTTGCACCTTCTTTTCTTTCTTTTTGAAGGAAAATACAAATCTTTCACCTATTTTTTCTTTTACTTTACAGAATATTTTTTTCATCAGTAACACCTCTTTATACTATATTAGAAATAATGAATTTTTATTCTTTCATTTTTTAAGTGTCTTTCAAAAAATGATTTATGTTTACTAAAAGCATGAAAAGATAAGTCTGAAGATGAATCTAAAAAAGAAATAAATTCTTTTTCATAGGAATAGAATTTTACATTACTCACTAGTGAAGAAAATATATCTTTAGCTAAAGAATAATGAGTACAAGAAAGAATTATAGACGAAGAAAATTTACATTTTTTCACTATTTTAATTATTTCATAAATGTCATTATTCTCAATTAATGAAGCAAGATTTTTTCCATCAATTACTTGGTAAAACTTTCCAAGTTTATCCGCTAAAAAGGAAGTACAAAGAAGACTACAAGAAGAATTATACATTCTAAGATTTAAATCAAGTATTGTCTTTACACGAAAAGAAGACGCTAAATCATTTTGTAAATAAACATAACTCATCGTATTACAAACAATTAAAAGTTCATCAATTCCTATTTTTTCAAAAGATAAAAACACCTCTTTTAAAATATCAATTAATTCGTCTTCACTTTTATCTCCATAAGGGAAATGATGAAGATCAACATATAAATAATAATCATTCCTTTTATCTTGTTTAATTATTTCATCAATAAAAGGAATAATACCGCTTCCTGAATCAAAAAGTCCTATTCTCATAGTCAACTTTATGCCTTATTGTATGTAAATATGAAAAAAAGAAGCCGAAGCTTCTTATAATTCTATTTCGTGAAGTCTAAGTAGTTCACATACAGCATGTGCCCTTCCACTTACTCCAAGTTTTTGCATAACATTAGAAATATGATTTCTAACTGTTTTTGTAGATATAAATAACTCTTCTGAGATTTGATATGTGGATTTATTCTTCACTAATAAAGAGAATACTTCTTTTTCTCTTTTAGTTAATATCGATGCCATAATATACCCTTCTAAATTAAATTATGACACTAGTTAAAAATTGTTAAGAATTATTTAATTTTTTGCCAAACAATTGCTTCTTTATTATTTTTCTTTAAAAAATCATTAGTCTTAGAAAAAGGCTTAGACCCAAAGAATCCTCGATACGAAGAAAGTGGTGAAGGATGAGGAGAAGTTATAACTAAATGATTAGGATTAGTTAAATATTTCTTTTTACTTATTGCATTGCTTCCCCATAAAATGAAAACTATAGGTTCATCATTTTGATTTAATAATTTTAGACAATTATCAGTAAATATTTCCCATCCATGTTTAGAATGAGAGTTAGCTTCATGTTCTCTAACACTTAATGATGTATTTAATAGTAAAACTCCTTGTTTGGCTAGATACGTTAAATCACCATCTTGTTCTATCTTTATTCCTAAATCGCTTTCCATCTCTTTATAGATATTAATTAAAGAAGGAGGTAATTTATCACATAAATCTGAAAAAGCTAGTCCATGAGCTTGATTAATCTCGTGATATGGGTCTTGCCCTAGTATTACTACTTTGGTTTGGTCAAAAGGTGTATATGTAAATGCAGCAAATATTTGTTCATAAGGTGGATAACATACAAATTTCTCATATTCTTCATTTACAAATTCCATCAACGATTTAAAATAATCTTTTTTCTTTTCTTGTTCAATAAATTCATTCCACATCATAATTTTTTCCCGCTACACTTTCTATATTAACTTCTTCAAAGCGATATTTAGCCTTCACCTTAGGATACTTATTCTTGTCTACCTCACTTAAAAACATGCTAAGAGGTCTTATATACAATTTACTATCTCCATACAAAGCTCGATAAACTACATATTCCTCTTTTGTTTCAGAGTGAATAGCTACGCCTTCTACTAAGTAAAGATCACCTTTAAAATGGCGATAGATTTTATTTATTTGTATTTGTCTCATTTTTTTCACCTTCATTTATATAAGAATATATTGCTTGAGCAATATCAAGTGGCACTAATTGTTCTAGTTCTTCTACACTTGCTTTTTTTAAGCTATCTAATGATGGATATGCTTTCATCAATAATTCTTTTCTTTTCTTTCCAATTCCTTTAATGTCATCAAAAAGATTATGAGTCAATCCTTTACCTCTTTTAAGTTTGTGGAAAGATATAGCATAACGATGCACTTCATCTTGCATTCTTACAAGCATCAAAAATAGACGTGATTTATGATCAATAGGAATCATTTGATCATGGTATATCAGTCCTGAAGTATGATGCTTATCATTTTTAGCTAATCCTACAAGAGGAATATTTATTTCTAAATCCGCTAAAACTTCTTCTGCCACATGCATTTGATTTTCCCCACCATCAACAATTATTAAATCTGGAAATTCTTTATTTTCGCTTTTTAAGCGAGAATATCTACGTCTAATAACTTCCTTCATCGATTTTAAATCATCTTTACCACTTGATTCTTGAATATTGAATTTACGATATAATGATGGCGCTTTTACACCATTAACAAATACGACCATCGCGCCAACTGGGTAATCACCTTGTAGATGGGAATTATCAAATAGTTCAATGCGTAAAGGAGTTGGAATATTAAGTTTATTTCCTAATTCTTCAAGAAGAGACAAACTATCATCTTCTAGTCTTGCCGTTAAGAAATGTTCATCCAATCCATTTTTAGCGTTCTCTAAAGCAATCAATAATAGATCTTTTTTAAAACCACGTTCTGGAGCAAAAGATTTAATCTCTAATGAGTTTTCAATTTCTAAAGCTAAACTTTCTGTTGCGATTATTAGTTCTTTTGGCTTGTTATGATTAATATAATATTGACCTAAAGAAGATAAAATCTCTTCGTTTATATCAGAAAAAGATTCTAAAACGAAAACATTTTTTCCAAGTAAATTACCTCGTCTATACGTCATGATGCATAAAGAAAAATAATTTTCTCTTTCAGAATAGCCAATAACGTCACGGTCGATATGATCTTGAAGTGTTATGCTTTGTTTATTGCATGTGTTTTCAATATCAATTAATAAGTTTTTATATTCTAAAGCTTTTTCAAACTCTAAAGAAGATGATGCTTCTAACATTTTCTTTTCAATATCTAATTTAATCTTTGATGTATCACCATTTAAAAAACGATTAATTTCAGATACTAAAGGTTCATATTCTTCTTCGCTAATCTTTTTAACACATGGTCCTAAGCATTGGCCTAGATGATAATATAAACATGGTTCTTTTTTTAAATTATGGCATTTTCTTAATGGGAAAATCTTGTTTAATAAATCGATAGTGTGATAGCAAGATGAGGATGATGGAAATGGTCCAAAATATTTAAAAGAAGGATCCTTATCTTTATAGGAAATCTTTAAAAAAGGATCACCTTTTTTCGAAAGTGCGATAAAAGGATACGATTTACCATCCTTTAAAAGAATATTAAATTTAGGATAATATTTTTGAATTAAATTAATTTCAAGGAGCAAAGCTTCTTTTTCTGAAGGTGTTTCAATGATATCGAAGTCTTGGATTTCTCTTACCATTCTTAAAACTTTTCCTTCTTGTGGACGAGTAAAATACTGTTTTACTCTTTTTATTAAGCTTTTAGCTTTTCCCACATAGATTACCTTGCCTTGTTCATTCTTCATAATATACACGCCAGGTTTAGAAGGTAATAATTCAATTTTTGCTCTTACAAGTTCATTATTTATCATTTAAGGTATACCACAGTAGCTCCCACGCCACCTTCTCCTATTCCTCCAAGACGAAATGATTTTACCTCTTTTCTTTTCTTTAGATACTCATGAACGGCGCTTCTTAATTTTCCAGTTCCTGAACCATGAACGATTCTAACTTGTGAATATGAACTAGCAATAGCGCTATCAAGATATCTATCTAATTCCGCGATTCCTTCTTCGCAATACATACCAATAATATTGCATTCTAAAGGCACTTTAGTTTCACTTTTAAAAGGAGAGACATATGTTAACTTCTCTTTTTTCTTCTCTTTTTTTACCTTATGTATATTATTCAATTTAGCGTTAACATTCATTCCTTGGTCAGTTAAAATTCTTACATTATTACCTTTAATTTGAATAACTTTACCACACATTGCTGAATCATTTATACGCACTTGGTCACCAACATTAATAGAAGCATTCTCTCTTTCATCTTCATCATATTCAATTTGATCATCAAGTTTCTTTTTGCTTTTTATTACTTCATGAAGTTTATATTCACCATTTTTCTTAAATTCTTCTACGATTGAATCGATTTGCTCTTTTGCTTCTTCAATTAAGCGCATCTTCTCTTCATTAGCGTTCTTTACTAAATCTTCTCTTTTACGTTTAAGAATATCTTGTTGACGAATTAATTCTTCTTTTTCTTTTTCCACTTCTTTTAATTTTTCTTTTAGATCATATGAAATACGTTCATTCTCTTCGATACGATCTTGTAACATCTTCATCGTAATCTCTTTATCTGTCTTAATCTTTTGATTGACGTAATCAGAAGCAAAGTCTAAAACTCGTTTATCTAAACCTAGTCGTTGTCCTACCTCAAGGCCATAGCTTTTTCCTGCAACTCCAAGGCGAAGACGATATGTAGGGACGATATTTTGTTCATCAAATTCCATCGAAGAATTCAATATATAATCATGCTCTAAGGCAAAAGCTTTAATACCATCATAATGAGAAGTGATAATTGAAAAGCAACCTACATCGTGAAGTCGATTAATGACTCCAAGAGCAATTGCCTCTCCATCTAAAGGAGAAGTTCCTGTTCCTAGCTCATCTAAAATAACTAAAGAATCGTAAGATACTTCAGAGACAATTTTAACAATTTTTGAAATATGCCCCGAGAAAGTAGAAAGATTATCCATCAAAGATTGATTATCTCCAATATCGACAAATATATCTTTGAAAAAGCAATGCTCTCCCACTTCATCAACTGGTATAGCAAGTCCACATTCACTCATTAGTATTAGTAAGCCGATCGTCTTAATAGCAACAGTTTTTCCACCCGCATTAGGACCTGTAATTAACATGATTTTTTGTTTGTTAAGTAAAAACGAATTCTTTACTACCTTATTTTGATCAAGAAGTGGATGTCTTGCTCCTTTAAACACAATTTTTCTTTCATTAGAAATTCTTGCTACAGAAGCATTAATTTCAATAGCGTAATTGGCCTTAGCAAGTAAAAAATCTAAATAAGAAATAACTTCTTGATTCATTTGTAGTGAAGGTAAATATTTCTCACAGTTTCTTGATAACTCGTATAGAATACGATGAATTTCCTCATGTTCTTTTTCTTTTAATCTTTGAATTTTGGCATTGGAAGCAATAATTTCATAAGGTTCAATAAAAGAAGTATTACCCGTATCGGACATATCTACGATTGCTCCCTCAATCTTTCCTTTATATGCAGATTTAATTGGTAAAGCATAAGAAGAATTCCTCATCGTTACTCTTTCATCATTTAAAATATCTTTATATTTAATAAGTAAAGACGACATTATTTTTTGTTGAGAAGCTTCTTCATTTCTAATGGAACGTCTTATTTCTCTTAGGGTAGATGAAGCAGAGTCTGCAATATCTAAATCAGGAGTAATGATTCGTTCAATAGTATGCTTTAATGATTCACATGGTTCTAATTTTCTTATTAAACCTAATAATAAAGGATAAGTTTCATCCTTTACTGATTCATTTAATAACGTATTTGCATTTTCTAAAAGAGATGATACTTGATAAAAGAAATCAATATTACCCACGCCATCCTTTTTTAACAAAAGAAAGAATGAAGTTAAATCCTTATGAGGAGTAATGACTAAGGAACGATATTTATAAGTATATGAAAGTGTTTCTTCTAGATATTTTAATTCATTCTCTAAATCAACTTGTGAAGAAAACATCTTTAAATTTCTTATCTTTTCTAAGGCTATTTCACCACGAGCATATTTTTCTATCTTCTTTTTTATCAAATCAAATTCAAAGCTTTGGTAAATATCTTTCATATTTTTCACCTTCTTCATTTAGTATTTTATCAAAACGTCTCTATATTGTTAATGAAAATAATTTTTTATTTATGAACTAGATATAACTTTATGCTAATATTTATTAGAGGTGAAGAAAAATGAAAGAGAATGTATCGTTTAATATCGATAATTTAACCAAAGAAAAAATGCTACAACATTATGCCTCATGTCAAAATGAAATAAAGGGCGATTATATAGTTTTTTCTGCATCTTTAAATCCCTCTTTAACTCTTATTATTTACTCATCAAAAAAAGGATATAAAGCCTATTTTAGCGGAGAAAATGCATTGCAAGAAGCTCGTTTATGGGATAAAGAAGTGAATATAAAACTACCTAAAGAAAAAAAGGAATATGAATGGATTAATCTTAAGACACAAATTGGTTCAGATGAAGTAGGAACAGGCGATTTTTTTGGACCAGTAATCGTGGTTGCTGCCTTTATTAAAGAAGAACAAATTGAATATCTTCGTACTCTTGGAGTAGATGATTCTAAAAAATTAAGTGATAATAAAATTTTAGAAATCGTTCCTTCTTTATTAAAATGCGTTACCTATTCTATGCTTTGCTTAGACAATGTAACTTATAATCAACAAATTCAAAAAGGCGAATCTATGAATTCTTTAAAAGCCATTCTTCATAATCATGCTTTACTATCCGTAGAAAAAAAGATTAATAGAAAAGACATACCTTTATTTATTGATGAGTTTTGTGAAGAAAACCTCTTCTTTCATTATTGTAGAAATCAAAAAGAATTAATTAAAGGCGCTACATTTAAAACTAAAGGAGAATCGTTATTCCCTTCAGTCGCTGTTGCCTCTTTAATAGCGCGTTACACCTTTATTAAAAAAATGGAAGAACTAAGCTCTATCTATCAAATGCCTTTTCCAAAAGGAGCTTCGTTAACGGTAGATGAATTTGCTGCTTCTTTTATCAAAAAGTATTCTAAAGAAGAATTATATAAAGTTTGTAAAACTAATTTTGTCAATTACAAAAAAATTGTATCGTAGTAACACGATACAATTTTTTATTTATTTCTTGCTTCTTCAATAACTCTTTTACATTCTTCATCTAGAGGACAAGTAAAAGTCATTTCTTTATTTGTACGAGGATGAATAAAAGTTAATGAATAAGCATGAAGAATTTGTCCATTAGCTTTTATTTCTTGTTTACGATATCCATATACTGGATCTCCTACAATAGGATGTTTAATATATTGCATATGGACTCTAATTTGATGAGTTCTTCCAGTTTCTAATTTGCATTGAACTAAAGTATTATTCTTCATTCTTTCAACAACATGAACATGAGTTATCGCTTCTTTACCATTATAGATATCTACGCATTGCTTTAGTCGATCATTTTTATCTTTACCAATAGGCGCATTTATTAATAAATCAGTATGAGGTATAACTCCTTCCACTAAAGCATAATATTCTCTATGCATGGTATGATCTTGTAATTGATTTGATAAAAAAACATGAGCGAAATCATTTTTAGCGACCACAAGGAGCCCAGAAGTATCTTTATCGATACGATGGACGATACCAGGCCTTACTACCCCATTAATGGAAGATAAATTTTTCACCGAATGTAATAAAGCATTTACTAAGGTATCACCATCATAATGCCCATTAGAAGGATGAACAACCATACCACGAGGCTTGTTGATAACAAGTAAGTCATCATCTTCATAAATGATATCTAGTTTGATATCTTTAGAGATGATATCTAAAGGCTTTTCTTCAAGTAAAACAAATGATACTTCATCATTATTATTAACAATGAAGGAAGGTTTTAAAATTGCTTTTCCGTTTACCTTAACATTCCCTTCCTTAATTGCTTTGATAATATAGGAACGAGATTTATCGCATTTTGAAGAAAGGAATACATCTAAGCGAGAATAAGCATTGTCTTCATCGACTTGTAAGATTTTTTCTTCCATTATTCATTCTCCTTATTATTTTTTTCTTCCGATAAAATCTTAGCTACTTGATCATCTTTTTGTGAAGCAATTTTCTTTTCATCAAGAATAAATCCTACGACAATGCAACCTATTCCAATTACTAATAAAGCATCAGCAACATTAAATGTTGGCCATTCCATAAATCCTAAATTGAAATAGAAGAAATCAATTACACCACGGAATCCATTTTCATCAAAAATACAACGATCCACTAAATTACCAACATTTCCTGGATTCATTAATCCTAAGCCAATTAAAATCCAGTTATTCCAAACCTTATATTTACGAATGAATAAGTAAGGAATTAAAATGGCTCCAGCAAGAGATACAATAATCAATATGATATGAGCAAAGAGTGAATCAGAACCAAGTCCTGCAAAGCATCCCTTATTATAAACAAGTTCAAAGTGAAAGAAATTCTTAATTACCACAATTGTGCCTTTTTCTAAGAGAACTTTTTCAAAGACGACTTTGGTAATTAAATCTAAAGCAAGAAGAGGAATAAACATTAAAACAGAAACACATACAACAATAAATTTGGTTTTACTAACACCAAGTTTTGCTCTTAGAGCTTCTATTTTATTACCCATTAATAAGTACCTCTTTACATCTAGAACATACTTTAAATCCTTCAACTTCTTCTAAAGAGGAGAAGAAGTTCCAGCATCTTTCACATTTACAGCCAGTATGATGCTCCACTAAAGTGGATGTTACTTCATAATCATTTCCAACACTAGAAGAAACTAATTCAACATCAGAAACAATAAAGATTAAACGAAGTTCTTCTTTAGTAAATTTATTAAAAATTTCTCTTGTTTTTTCATCTTTAATAAAAATCTTAACGTATGCTTCTTGGGAAGAACCAATAACTTGATTTGATCTTGCTTCTTCTAAAGCTTTCATTACATCTTGTCTAACTTGTTTAAATAATGTAAATTCTTTTAAGATATCATCACTAAATACTTTTGTTCTCTTAGGCATATCTTCAAGGACGATATGAGATTTTAAATGACCTGGAATATTTTGATATACTTCATCCATAGTAAAGCAAAGTACAGGAGCAAATAAGCGGGATAAATCTTCAACAATTTGATAAATAACTGTTTGTACTTCTCTTCTTCTTGGACTATTCTTTTTATCACAATATAAAGTATCTTTAGCAATAGAAGCAAAGAAAGCTGATACATCGCTAGTCATGAAGTTTAGTAATGTTGACATTGCATTAGCAAAATCATATTTATCATAATAATCTAATACTAAATTCTTAGTTTGTTCTAATGAAGCTAAAACATATGTTGATACTTTATTAAATGATGTAACATGATCAGTATCATTATTATATGAAGTATCTCCATCACTTAAATTACCAAGTAAGAATTTAAATGTATTTCTAATTTTTCGATACGTTTCAGAAACCTTCTTGATTAAGTTTTCAGAAATTCTAACATCAGATTGATAATCGACTGTTGCGCACCATAATCTTAAAACATCAACGCCATAGATATTGATAATCTTATTTGGATCCACACCATTTCCTAATGATTTAGACATTTTATTGCCCTTTTCATCAAGAATAAAACCATGAGATAAAACTGCTTTATATGGAGCAGTTCCGTAAAGTGCTACAGAAATTAATAAGGAAGAGTTAAACCAACCACGATATTGGTCAGATCCTTCTAAATATAAATCAACAGGATATTTTAATCCTCTTTGACGAATAACACCATTAAATGACGAGCCCGAATCAAACCAAACATCCATGATGTCTTTTTCTTTTTTGAATTCACCATTAGGAGAAGCAGGATTTGTATATCCTTTTGGTAAGATATCTTTTACATCCATTTCATACCAAATTGATGAACCATATTGACCTACAAGTTCTTCAATACGATCAAATACTTCTTTTTCCATAATTGGAGTGCCATCTTCATTGTAGATAATTGGAATAGGAAGTCCCCATACTCTTTGACGAGAAATACACCAGTCACCACGATCTGCAATCATGTTGTGCATTCTAGTTTTTCCCCATTCTGGAGTCCAATTTACTTGATCGATTTGTTCAAGTGTTTTTTCTCTAATTTTATCGATAGAACAGAACCATTGAGGAGTTGCTCTAAAAATAACTGGTTTATGAGTTCTCCAATCATGTGGGTATGAGTGAGTGATAGGAATCATCTTTAATAATGCTCCTTCTTCTTCAAGCATAGTGATTACTTTTTCATTAGCTTCTTCATAGAATAAGCCTTTTAATTCATCGCCACATGTTTCATCCATCATACCTCTTCCATCAACAGGACAATAAGGAGGGATATTATATTTCATACAGACATTAAAGTCATCTTCACCAAATCCTGGAGCTGTATGAACACAACCTGTACCAGCATCAGCAGTAACGTGAGTACCGACAACAATCAAAGATTCACGATCATACATTGGATGTTTAACTTTCATAAATTCAAGTTCTTGTCCTTTGAATGATTTTATTTCTTCACATTGTTCTAAGCCCAAAGTTTCTTTTAATGAGTCTTTTAATTCTTTTAAGAATACTAAATTACCTTTTTCAGTCTTAAATAGACCATAATCCATATATGGGTTAACTGAGATTGCTAAATCACCAGGCATAGTCCAAGGAGTTGTGGTCCAAATAACAAAATAATCTGATGAACTTAATAAACCTTTACCGTCTGTAACTTGGAATTTCACGTATATTGTTTTTGCTTCAACATCTTTATATTCGATTTCTGCGATTGCAAGCGCGGATTCAGAAGATGGAGAATAAAATACTGGTTTTAATCCTTTATAAATTAAACCATCGAGTGCCATTTGCGCAAATACATGAATTTGGCTCTTTTCAAAATCTTTTGTTAAAGTGATATATTTATTGTCAAAATCAGCAAGAATACCTAAGCGTTTGATTTGTGCTTCTTGACGCGCAACTTGTTTATATGCAAATTCTTCACATTTCTTTCTGAACTCTACAATAGGAGTTGTCTTACGATTTACCCCAGCTTTAGTGACAGCATTTTCAATTGGAAGACCATGAGTATCCCATCCTGGAATAAAGTATGTTTTATAACCAGACATTGCCTTTTGTCTTAAAATAATATCTTTTAAGATTTTATTTAACATATGACCACAGTGCATATCACCATTTGCATATGGTGGGCCATCATGAAGCATAAAATCCTTTGAATTTTTATTCTTTTCAAGCAATTCTTCATAAACTTTATCTTCTTGCCATTTTTTAAGGATAAGAGGTTCCTTTTGCGCTAAATTGCCCTTCATTTCAAATCCTGTTTTACCCATCAATAAAGTTTGTTTGATTTCCATAATTTTTCCTCCTAAAATAAAAAAACGTCCCTAAATCTAAGGACGTAATAATACGCGGTACCACCTTAGTTTCTAGCAATAAGCTAGACACCTCGATATTGATAACGGAATTACCCGTCTTAACTTACTTAAGGTTCAGTTAAGCAACTAGAAAGTGATTAGTTTTACTTATTCTTTTATTCCTTTTTCACCTCTTCAGGAACTCTCTAAAAAAGACATCGTAGCTTTTGTCTTCCATACGTTTTTGACAATACTATTTTATCTATATATAAATAAAATAGCAATTAAAATAAACTTTTTATGTAAATAATATTTCTATTTGAAAATAAAACGATAAATATAATCATAAACATCAGGATTACAATCTTCTTCTCGACGAATAAATGTATGATTAAAATCTTTGTAAATCTTAATATCTATCTCTTTACTTTTCATCATCTTTTGAATCATATAGATCTGTTTTTGAGAGACGAATTCATCTTCTGTCCCTTTCATAATTAAAGTTGGGCAATATATATATTTATAGCTCTTTTTATTTTTAATCATGGAATGAAGTACTCCAAAAATTAAAGAGATAATATGATTTAGATGAGCTTTAAGCATCTTGCTTTTTGCTTTTTTGTTCTTGCGATACTTCCATTTCATCTTTAATGACTTTGTAATAACTTTAACATAATTTGGAATAAAGCCAGATCCAATTAGTTTAAAAGTTGGAGATATTAATACTAAACGGTTAATGTTTTTGTGTTCTTTACAAAGACGAGCCACTAAAGAGGTGGAAAAAGAAAAACCTAAAACACTAACTTCATATCCTTGCGCTAAATAATCTGTAACGATTCCATTTAAAACTTTCCATTGTCTTTTATATTTATAGGAATGATGGTCTTCGTGATTATATAAATATACAAGTTTTACTTCCTCTTCTTTTTCTTTTTTAGAATTTAGATAGGCAAAAAGATTATTCATATCATGATCATCGTGATTCATGAGTCCATGTACTAATAAAAATATTTTTTTCATGTTTCCTCCTATCTATATTCATTCATAAGTATTGCTCCTGCGATTGCTACATTCAAAGAATCTATGTTTTCAATTGCAATCTTTGTAACAACATCCGCTTTTGAAATGTTTTCTTCTTTTACACCTTGACCTTCACTTCCAAGGACCAAAACAAATTTATCTTTTCTTGTTACTTCTTTATAAGGGATTGCCCCTTTTAAACTAGTAACAATAATATAATAACCAAGTTCTTTCAATTGGTCTAGAGTTAAATTGTCTCTTGGAATAATTTTAAAGATTGCTCCTTTAGAGGAAACGATAGTTTTCTCATTATATTTAGAAGCAGAGTCTATACTTAAAATCACATCATCATATCCAAAAGCTAAAGCAGTGCGTATGATGGTTCCCACATTCCCTGGGTCTTGTACTCCGTCTAAATATACAATCTTATTTCCTAATGCCTTATTCTCTTCTTTATAAAAAGAAAGAGCCATTAAAGAAGGAACTGATTTATTGGAAGAAATTTTTTCTAATATGAAAGAAGGAACGATTATTTGGTCACATTGATAAGCACTTTGTTCTTGATCGCTAATTATGAATTTTACCATATTATTTTCATAGCAAAAATCAACCATATCCTTTCCTTCAACAATAAAAGAATTGGTTTCTTTTCTTTCTCTAACTGATTTTAATTTGATTAGTTCCTTAATTAAAGGATTAGAAGCACTAGTAATTTTCTTAATCATTTTCTTTCTCCATAAGTTAGCTTTCTTTGTAATTCTTTATAATTAGGACAATATTTTAAGACCATATTATAAAATGAAGGGGAATGGTCGTGATAATAATAATGAGCCAGTTCATGAATTACAATTGAATCAATTATTTCTAAACTATAATGTATTAAATCCTTATCAAATGTCAATAATTTCTTTTGATAATAATTCTTTCCGCTACAAGAACGCATTGCTGTAATCTTTATCTTATGCTCAATAGGAATAAGCATTATTTTTTCTAGTTTCCTTACTTCTTGAGTAATGATATCTAATGTAAATTTCTTTAATATTGAATCAATATTTTCTCTTTTATTAACAACCATATCATCAATAGAAACAGCATTCATCCCCTCATTTAAAACCACAAGACGTTTTCTTTTACCTAAAATATCTATATAATCTTTTCCAATATATAAAGAAGAATTAAACAGAGAAATCTTTTTTTCACTCATTACTTTTTCTATGCTTTTTTCAATTTTTCTTAAATCATAATTAGAAGACACTGTCATATTAATCTGACCACCTACATAAGTAAAACGATGACTATTTCTAGTAGAAATAAACAAATTTGTAACTATAGGATGATTATGAATATTCAAAATAACTTGTTTTTCCATATAATAATCCTTTCTTGTTATGTTATAATCTTTTCTAGGTGATATCAATGAAAGTGTTAGTAAGTGCTTGCTTACTTGGTGAAAAATGTAAGTGGAATGGAAGAGACAACTTAAATCAGGCAGTGGTTTCACTAAAAGATAAAGTTGAATTTATTCCTGTATGTTCTGAAGTAATGGCGGGAATGCCTACCCCTCGTATCCCTTGTGAAATTGTTGGCGAAAAAGTATTTAATCAAATCCATTTAGATGTGAGCAAATATTTTGAACATGGAAGAAATCAAATACTTAAAATCGCCTTAAAAAACGATATAAAATACGCAATTTTTAAAGATGGTTCACCTTCTGATGGAGTTCATAAAATATACGATGGAACCTTCTCAAGAAATAAAATTCCTGGCAAAGGAAGAGTAACTTCCCTTTTAGAAGAAAATAATATTAAAGTTTATTCAGAAGATGAAGTGGATTTGTTTATCCAAGAAGTTCTTGTAAGAAACTAAAGGAGCAACGTTGTTGCTCCTTTTCATTTTTATTCTTTAATTACGATCTTTTCTAATTTCCAAATATCATCAACATATTGTTGGATTGTACGATCAGATGAGAAGTAACCTGCTTTTGCAATATTAACTAAGCAAGATTTTGCCCATGCTTCTTTATCAGCATATTTCTTATCTAAAGCAAGAGAAGCTTCAATATATGAATTTAAATCCTTTAATGTGAAATATTCATCATTTCTATACATGATTTCATCAAAAATTGGTCTGAATTCATCTCTATTATCATGCCATGTTCCATCAATTAAAGAATCCATAATCATCTTGATATCGTTATCATGATTATATACATCCCATGGTGAATATGAGCCATTTCTTCTTAATTCTTCAATTTCTTCTGTCTTTAAGCCAAAGATTTGGTCATTTTCAGATCCTACTAATTGGTCAATTTCTACGTTTGCACCATCTAATGTACCAAGTGTAATAGCGCCATTGATCATAAATTTCATATTTGATGTACCAGAAGCTTCTTTACCTGCAGTTGAGATTTGTTCAGAAACATCAGCAGCTGGAATAATAATTTCTGCAGAAGAAACTCCATAGTTTTCAATGAACACAACTTTCATGAATTTTGAAATTTCTGGATCATTATTAACTTGTGTTGCAACAGCATTAATAAGTTGAATAATCTTCTTTGCTAAATAATATGATGGAGCTGCTTTAGCACCAAAGATATATGTATGTGGTGTAATTCTAAATGAAGCATCATTTTTCATTTTCTTATAGAAGTACATAATTCTAAAGATATTCATCAATTGACGTTTATAAGCATGTAAACGTTTGACTTGAACATCAAAAATAGAATTTACATCAACGTCAATATTGTTATGAACTTTAATATATGTTGCTAACTTAACTTTATTATCAGCCTTGATTTCATTAATTCTATCTAAGACTTTCTTATCATTCTTAAATTCTAAGAATTTGACTAATTCGTCTGGATTTCTAATCCAACCATCACCAATTTTTGATGTGACTAAATCTGCAAGTTCTGGGTTTGCATATAAGAACCATCTACGATGTGTGATACCATTTGTCTTGTTGTTGAATTTTTCAGGATATAAGTGATAGAAATCTTTGAATGTATCTCTACAGCAGATTTCTGTATGTAATTTAGCGACACCATTTACTGAGAAGACTGTATGGATTGCTAAATTTGTCATATGAATCATGCCATCTTTAATAATCTTAACATTATTGATAAATTGATCATCATAACCTTTTGCTCTTAAATCTAAGATTGTTCTTCTATTAATTTCTTCAATGATCATATAGACACGTGGTAATAAATTTGAAACGTAGCTTACTGGCCATTTTTCAAGTGCTTCCGCCATAATTGTATGGTTTGTATATGCCATCATATGAGTAACTTGATACCAAGCTTCATCCCAGCCAAATCCATTTTCATCCATTAGTAATCTCATGATTTCAGGAATTGCTAAAATTGGGTGAGTATCATTTAATTGGAAAACAAATTTTTCACACATATTATTTAATGTGCCAAATCTTCTCTTATGACCTCTAATCATTGATTGTAAGCCAGCAGAAACTAAGAAATATTGTTGTCTTAATCTTAAAATACGTCCATGTTCTGTTGAATCATCTGGATATAAACCATGGCACAATTCCTTAATTGCACTTAAATAATCTGAGAATGATTGATTTTGTGGTAAATTTTCTTCAGATGGTTCCGCTGACCATAATCTTAATGTGTTAACGACTTTATTTTTATAACCGATAACTGGGACATCATAAGGAACAGCTTTTACGTGCATTGCATTTACAGTTCTGCTTCTGATGCATCCATCTGTATCTTGATATGTTTCAGCATTACCATAGAATTTGACTTCTACAGCATGTTTTGGTTTCTTAATTTCCCAAACGTTTGTATTTTGTAACCATTGATCTGGAACTTCGACTTGTTTTCCATCGACGATTTTTTGTTTGAAGAAACCATATTCATATCTAATACAGTTTCCATGTCCTGGATAACCTAAAGAAGCAATTGAATCTAAGAAACAAGCAGCTAAACGACCTAAACCACCATTTCCAAGGCCTGCATCTGATTCTTGATTTTCAAGTTCGTGAATATCGATACCAAGCTTTGCTAAACCTTCTTTTGCCACTTGATATATACCTAAGTTTTGCATGTTATTTACTAATAAACGACCAATTAAGAATTCCATTGAGAAATATACTAATTGCTTTTCTTTATGATCTGTAACATAATCTTTAGATAATTTCCAATCTTCGGCACAAGCATCTCTTACCATTGTACCAAGTACATCATAAAGTTCTGTGATGTGGCATCTTTTGTAATCAACACCATACTTTGTTATAGCTCTTTTTTCAAATTCCTTAACGAAATTTTCAGTGTTTTTAAACATGTTTTCCATAATTCTCTTCTATTTTCCTTTCATAACATCATTTAAAATCGAAATATGACAATAATATACTAATATTATTTCCTATCTTTTTTTAGCGCTTGCTGTTGTTTTCTTTTTTGTAGTAACTGCTTGAACTACAACATCTTTTGGCTCATCTGTTGCCACTTGTTTTGTGACATGTTTTAAAATGAGCGCACCGAATGAAGCGAGTTTAATTGTAATGTGATATTTTTGGTTGAAGCAATATCCTTCTTGGGCTTGTAAAGGTAAACCATTGTATTGGTTAAATCCACCATATACATCTTTATCTGAGTTAAAGATTTCGACATATTCACCAAGTTCAGTAACTCCGATATTGTAGCTTTCATAGAAGTAAGGAGTCATGTTATAAATAAAGATTAAACTTTCATCTCCTACTTGACGTTTGAAAGCATATATTGATTGATCACGATTATCCGCCATTAACCATTGGAAATGAGCTTGGTTATGCTCTTCAAAATACATAGCTTTTTCACTTCTATAAATTAAATTCAAATCTCTAACTAAACGAGATACTGAGTCATGAATTGGATATACCTTTAAATTCCATGGTAAAGATTTTGTTTCATTCCATTCATCAAATGAAGCAAGCTCATTACCCATGAAGTTCAACTTTTTACCAGGGTGTCCCCATTGGTATGTATATAAATTTCTTAATTGAGCAAATTTTTGATCATAATTTCCCCACATCTTATTGATAATAGTTCCCTTACCATGTACTACTTCATCATGTGATAAAGGTAACATAAAGTTATCAGAATAGAAATAAGCCATAGAGAATGTTAATTGATAATGGTGATATTTACGATAAATAGGATCTTTTCCATAATATTTTAACGTATCATTCATCCATCCTAAATCCCATTTATAGTCAAAACCTAATCCACCATATTCAAGCGGACGTGTAACACCGTTATATGCAGATGAATCTTCTGCAATCAACATGACGTTTGGATGGAATAAATGCATTTTACCATTCATTCTCTTAATGAACTCTATCGCTCCCGCATTTTCGCCTCTTGAGCAATCTCCATGCCAATAAATTACATTTGAAATAGCGTCAAATCTAATTCCATCAAAATGGAAATAAGAAATAAAGAAGTTAACTGATGACATTAAGAATGATCTAACTGGATCTTTACCTAAATCAAATAAGTAAGAACCCCATTGTGATTTTTCAGCATCACCTTGTCCTTCATATAAGCATGAACCATCAAATTTTGATAAACCAAAATTATCGGTAGCAAAGTGAACAACAACAAAGTCAAGAATTACCCCGATTCCTGCTCTATGTAATCTATCGACAAAAGACATTAATTGTTTTGGATTACCGTATCGAGAATCAACTGAGAAAAATCCTGTTGCTTGATAGCCCCAAGAGCCATCAAATGGATATTGGGTAATAGGCATAATCTCAACATGAGTAAAACCATTTTCATGAATATAATTAATCAAATGATCAGCAATCTCTTCGTATGAAAGATATCTTCCATCTCTCATACCAAGCCATGAGCCAAGATGCATCTCATAAATTGACATAGGTTTATCAAAATTTCTAGTCATTTGATTCATATAATCCCCATCCATCCATGGGAATCCATTAATATCAAATATTTTAGAACAAGAACCAGGTTTATATTCACTGTAGAAAGCATATGGATCTGCTTTATCAATATAATTATTATTGCAGTCCAAAATATGATATTTGTATGTTTGATATTCTCTTAGTCCAGGAACAAATATTTCATATACACCAGTATCATCAATTTTGCTCATAACATGAACTCTTGGATCCCATCCATTAAATTCTCCAATTAATGATATTTGTTTTGCAAGTGGAGCATATACTCTAAATACCACCCCATCCTTGTCAAACATTCTGCAAAAATGTGCACCAAAATAATCGAATGCAGTAACAGATTGTCCATTTAAGAAATCATAAATTCTTAAGTCCATATAGAACCTCCTCACATAGATAATTTTATTGTAGCAAAAAAAGGAGTAGTTTCAAACAATAAATTACCCCTTATTCGCTTTTTTTCATCAAAGAAGGCTATTTTTATAGAAAAAATAATTTTTGTGAAAAATGAAAGCGCTTAATAAAAAAACCTTCTTCCACTAAGCAACCAAAAACTCGTTTTTCTCTTTACTTTATTTTATATATAGTCTAAAATTAGTACGATAGTTTAGGAGGAAGTAATATGTCAAAAATTATGGCTGTAAATGCTGGTAGTTCATCTTTAAAGTTTAAACTTTTCGAAATGCCAGAAGAAAAAGTAATTTGTTCTGGTATTGCTGATAGAATTGGTCACGAAGATGCTATCTTTGCAATTAAACCAGCAGGAAAAGAAAAAAATGAAACAATCTGTAATATTCCAGATCATGCAGTAGCGGTTGAAATGTTGCTAGAAGCATTAATAGATGAAGGCATTGTTTCTTCATTAGATGAAATTAAAGGTGTTGGTCATCGTATTGTTCAAGGTGGTGCCTATTTCTCACATTCTGAAATTTTCGATAAAAAAGTTGAAGAAAAAATTGAAGGTTTAATTCCACTTGCTCCATTACATAATGGCGCTCACTTAATTGGCTATCGTGCATTTAGAGATGCTTTACCAAATGTCAAGAACGTTGCAGTTTTTGATACTGCATTCCATCAAACTATGGAACCAGAAGATTATATGTATGCTTGCCCTTATGAATACTATGAAAAATATGCAGTAAGAAGATATGGCGCTCACGGTACATCTCATTTATATCTTTCTCAAAAAGCAGAAGCTTATTTAAAGGAAGGATCAAAAAGAAGAGTTATTTCATGTCACATTGGTTCTGGTGCTTCTTTATGTGCTATTAAGGATGGTAAATGTGTAGCTACATCTATGGGTTTAACTCCTCTAGCAGGTGTTATGATGGGTACAAGAACTGGTGATATCGATGGTTCAGTTATGCCATATTTAGTCAAACAAACAGGTAAAGACGCAGAAACAATTTATCAAGAATTTAATAAAAAATCAGGTCTTTTAGGTATTTCTGGTGTATCAAATGATACTCGTGATATCGAAAAAGCAGCAAGCGAAGGAAACGAAAGAGCAATTCTTGCAACTAAAATGTTTGCACGTAGAGTTGCTGATTATATTGGTCAATATTTTGTCCGTTTAGGTGGTTGTGACTTGATCGTCTTCTCTGCTGGTATTGGTGAAAACTCTGAATATTTTAGAAAAAAGATTCTAGAACAATGTTCAGAAGCTTTAGGCTTAGTTATCGATCAAGAATTAAACAATGTAACAATTAAAGGTAAAGAAGGTTTAATTTCTACTAGTGAATCTAAAATACCAGTCGTAGTAATCCCTACTGATGAAGAAGTTATGATTGCTCGTGATGTTGTTTCACTTGTAAAACCAAAGTAGTAACTTTAATCTATTAACTAATCAGTGAGAATTTCTCACTGATTTTTTTTATAAAAAAACTTCCTTCACGAGGAAAGAAGTTAATCATTTTTAAGTTTAGCAATATATCTTTTAATTGGTGTACCTAATGTTCTAAATTTCTTTTCATATTCAGTAGGAGCATCAAAATCATCATCACCTAAATAATTAAATGTAGATGAAACTAGTTCAAATGGTGATTCCTTTAAATATTCTAGTGAATCAATAAATAAAGGTTCATTATCTGTTTTAAAAATAAGTTTTCCATCTTTAGCAATAATATGAGCATACTCTTTTAATTTAGTAGGATAAGTTAAGCGTCGTTTTTGTTGACGTTTTTTTGGCCAAGGATCTGAGAAATTCAAAAATATAGATTGGAATTTAATATCATGTAATTCTTCAAAAATATATCCAATATCAGAGTTAACTAATAGGATATTATCTATATTTTCTGATTCAAGTTTTCGCACAATATAGGCAATAGCCATAGATTGCATTTCCACAGCTATAAAATGGTATGAAGGATATTTTTTTGCCATTTCGATAATAAAGTCACCTTTACCAGAGCCAATTTCAATATAAAGATTTTCTTTTTTTATAAAGTTTTGGAAAATGTCTTCTTTTAATCTTTCGGGAGTGATAACTAAATCTAAATTTTCTTGAATTATCTTTTCACCCCAAGGTTTATGTTTTAATCTCATATTGCACCTACTTTAAATTGCCAAGTTCATAAATAGCACGAGCATAAATAGATTGTGAATCTAAGTAATCTGATAGATGAATCTTTTCATTTGGAGAGTGAATATTATCTTCTCTTCCTGGGAAATGAGATCCAAAAGCAATAGTATTTTTGCTTTCTTTTGCATAAGTGCCTCCGCCAATAGTCATAATTGGAGTCTTTAAGTCACCCGTTTCTTCTTGATAAACTTTTAATAATGTTTGAATCATTGGTGAATTTGGATCCATTAATAAAACTGGCGATGAAGGACCAAATTGAACACTGCCTAGTCCAATCTTATTTATCTTATTTTCCACTTCCTTAACATCAACATTTTCAGGATAACGAAAGTTAATCACTAAGTTAAATTCATCATTTTCAAAATTAATTAATCCAGCATTATAAGTTGTTCCATGAAGATATTCACTTTCATAATAACAATTCATAAGTCTTCCTGTTGGTTCTAAATAGAAAGAAGCAAGTTGTTGTAATGATTCATTTTGGAATAACCAACCGATAAATTTTAAAAGTAATAAGCCCGCATTAACACCTAGTTCAGGCATTGATCCGTGAGCGGCTTTACCATATACAATTATTTCTTCTCCTTCTTCTACATCCTTGATTTCATATCTAACACCAATCAAATCAAAGAATACAGCAGCTTTCTCTTTTACAGATTGAGGATCATTGATAATACAATGAGCTTCATCGATTACCGAGTTTGCCACAACTCCAGCATTAAACGAAATTAAACGAGGTTCATGTAAAGGTATTTTATGTACGTAATTACAGATTCCCTTTTCTCCATAAATCAAAGGAAAATCTCCATCAGGAGTAAATCCATATTTTGGATAAGGTTTATTTAACTTGTGGAAGTAATGCTCTAAACAAGCAGAGCCTCTCTCTTCATTTCCTCCAACTACTAAGCTTACTTTATAACCTTTTATCAAATCATTTTCTTTTAATGCTTTTAAAGCGTAGAAAGATGCCATCGCTGGTCCTTTATCATCGCTTGTACCTCTTCCGTACATAATACCATTTTTAATTTTTCCAGAAAACGGATCTTCATCCCAGTCTCCAGAAACTGGTACCACATCAGCATGAGCATAAACTGCGATTAAATCTCCTTCTCCATAAGATATTTCTGTACAATAAGAAGAACATCTATCTACATTAAAACCATTTTCTTCGCCAAGGCGTGCAATATATTCTAAAGCTGAAGCTACCCCTTCTCCAAATGGTTTATCTACACTTACTGTATTTTCATCATAAATAGAATTTATTTGAATCCATTCTTGTAAAGAAGAGATTGATTCTTTTTCATATTTTTTTAATAATTTTTTAAAATTCAAATCCATATTGAACCTCCGTGTCGAATAAATTATATATAATTTATCTTTGAATTTATATAATTTAGATTACAAAAATAAAAGTCATGTGTTAATAAAAAGAATTTAATTATAAATTATTTAACTAGATCATCTTCTTGTTCATCTTCTTGATCACTATTTTGCTCTTCCTTTTCATCATTTTCGTATACATCACCAATAGAGAAGTTTTTCGTAGCAATTTTTATGATACGATGAAGTGCTGGGCTTAATAAAGCTGTATAAGCAATCTCTACCAAAAGATTAATTAGTAATGTTACAGTAAATAACAATCCAAGACCTTTTCCGGCTCCTCCTGCCCATTCATCATATAAAGGAACAAAAAACATTAAAACACCGATAATAAATGTTGATGTATTAATAAGCGGAACAATTAGAGATGCTAGCGTAGATGCAATTATTTGATTTTTATTTCTTAAAAATTTATAGATAAATCCCGCTGCTAAACCCGCTAAACCGGTTTTAAGTAAGCATAGAATAATCGTTATAAGAGGATTAAATGCCCAAAACGAAGATATAGTAGCGGGGTCAACAATACAGATTACTCCATCGACTAATCCTAGGAATAATCCCGCTAATGGTCCATAAACACAAGCTCCTATTACAATAGGAATAAGAGCAAAGTTGATAGAGACTTGGAATTTTGGTGCATATATTCCCACCAAACCTAAAATTATTGTAATCGCAGTTAAAATTGCTACTCCACTTAAGTAGCGCAATTTATTTTTATTCATTATGTATTTCCTCCGTAAATGTATGATAAAAACAACTTAATCAAAATTAAGCATTCTTTTTATAAATTTGATATAAACCTTCTAATATTAAAGAAGGATTAAAATTAAATTTGTTGTCTATATATTCATATATTAAATTAGAATAACCACCTGTTAATACTTTTTTACATTCGTATCCTAATTCATTTTCTATGCGTTTAGCTAACCCCTCAATCATTGCACATGTTCCATATATTGAGCCGCTATTTAAGGAATCGGATGTATTCTTTCCAATTACACTTTTTGGGGCTATAAAGGAAATGTCAGTAAGTTGAGCGGTTCCTCCCACTAACGCCACCATGGAAATCTTCATTCCTGGAGAAATTGTACAACCGATACAAGCTCCACTTTCATCGACTACAATCATCTTGGTAGCAGTTCCTAAGTCTGCCACAATTACTGGTGCGCCATATTTTTTTATCGCGCCTACGGCATCACATACTAAATCAGCGCCAAGTTCTGCTGGATTATCGATTCTTATTGGTAATCCGCTTTTAATTTCTCTTCCTACAATCAAGCATTTTTTTCCAATCAATTTTTCTACTGCACTCTTAATCACTCTAGTAAGTGAAGGAATAACAGAAGAAAGAATTGCTCCTTCAAAATCGGAAAGATTAATTTTGTCTTGTAGTAAGAAATTTTGTAGAATCTCTTTATATTCATCGGATGATTTATTTAAATCTGTATGTTTCCGATATTCTTTAAGTAGAGTTCCGAATTGATCGAATACCCCCATGTAGAGATTCGTATTTCCTAAATCTAGGACTAATATCATCTTTTCTACCTCCGCTACAATCCTATCTAAGTAGGTATCGTGCATTAATTATTATACATTTTTTTATTCAAAAATATAATGATATTTTACCCTTTTTATAATTTCAAAAAGAAAGGACTTAGGATTGTTCGTGTTTATAAATAATTTTCCGTCCTTAAATATAATTTTTGTTCTTTCTTTACTTAATAAATTAATATAAGTAAGACCGTATTTTCCTATTTGATACATCTTCTTTTCATTTTCGTTAAGGAAAGATAGAAAATAAGAAAGATTTACGTATTTATCATAAGATTTGATTAAATGTGATTTGTACAGATATAGTAATTCCTTAG
>SAMEA3663025__coassemble_331_pt1 | contig 49253 bp, 40 predicted proteins | sample SAMEA3663025__metabat2_high_PE_042 | metagenome-assembled genome bin SAMEA3663025 (sample SAMEA3663025) | pig gut metagenome | biome: pig gut; feature: pig-associated habitat; material: faeces | place: France | collected 2012
TTAGTAAGAAACATTGTTCTCTATAACAATATTTCTATACTACATATCTTACGAGGAGGCAAAAATATGCAATTGTTTAATGATTTACTTACAACAAGATTTAATACTCTTGAAAGAAATATAAAATCAAAGAGCAATTCTTTTTATGATTCCTATCTTGATCTATTAGAAGCTACAATTAAGTATTTCTTAGATGAAAACGACATAACATATGATAATTCTAGAACATGTGGCTATCTTGTTAAAGAAGAATCAATTAAAAACTTCTTGATGAATGTACTTAAGTTAGATGATTATACATATAACAAACTTCCTGACTATATTAAGAAATGTAATGACCATAAACACAAAAAAGAGAAGACTCTGGGTGTTGAAAGTATCATTAATTATTTGAAAGTATATTTTAGTTTAGTTAATTACTACTTAACATTTATAAAAGCAATCAATGTTGAGTTTGATGCTGATTATTTTTCATCAATATATGGTGAAACTGAAAGACTAAATAATGAATATAGAGAAGAAGTTCTAAGATTAAAAGATGAACTTAAGGAATCGTATGATAACAACAAGTTATCTGAACAAGACATAGAGCAATATAAGTCGCTATTATCAATCAAAGATATTGAACTTTTTAATCTTGATGAACAAAACCAAAAGTTACAAGCCCAAATCAGTATTTTAAAAGATATTAAGTTAAATTCTATGGAAGAAAAGCTAAATAAGACCATTGATATGCTTAATAATATGCAGGATTATTTAGCAGAAAATAGAATCATTGCTAGAAGAACATCAAAATTAATTGATGGTAGGGATATAACTGATGAAGAACTAGCAGCTGAAAGATTAAAGTTGGAGGCGATTAAGAATGGAAAATAAACCCCAAAATGTATTTGAAAAACTTGATAAGCAAGGAGAACAAATTGAAGATATATCTCAAAGACTTGAAGGTATTAGCATAAGTGATTTATATGCCTTAGCTAAAAGGACATGGGATTATGGTGATTATCAAACCGCTCAAAAATATTATAATCATATCAGCTTATTAAAACCTTTAGATTGGGAAGCACCATTATATGCCTCATTATGTAATTTCAAAGGCTATCATAAAATGTTTTTCTGGACTAAGGTTCCTGAACAAGAAGAAAAAATAATTGTCTCAACAATTAAATATATTAATAATTTAGAATTAGATTCTGATAAAAAAGAAAAAGAAATGTCTAAATGTGTTGAAATTATAAAAAATGAAATGCTAAGGACAAAAGATCATTATTTTAGATATAAAAAGGATTATGATGATGCCAATCCTGATTATATCTATATTCTTGAAGAGTACTTTATAAATGTCTACAATGAAATAAAAGATATAGATTTAAAAGCAATTAAAGATTTTAACATTGTAGTTGCTGAGAATTGTTTAAGCCTGATTGAATTAACAAAGAAGATTTCTTCAAAGATATCAAAAGATGTATACGAAGAATTGATTGGCGTTTCATCTAAAAATTTTTCTATTGATTTTGATAAAAGATTCAATGAAAATAAAGCGGTTGCAAAACCTAGAAGCGATTTATCACTTGAAGAGATAAAAGAGATTAAGTTAAAAGGAAAGATGTACTTTGAATTTAATGATAAAGTTATTTCTAAATATCTTTTTAGAAACAAACTCATATTTTCTAGCATATTGATATTATTATCGTTGGCTGGAATTATTTCCTCATTTTTATCTAAAAATAGGTATATTTTATTCTTTATTTTTCCTTTATTGTATGGTCTTTATTTAACTATTGCTGGATTCACGCAAAAAGAAAGAATAAAATGTAATTCATTATTTTCTCCTAATCGAGAGTACAATAGACTAACTTCTGATGGTAATATTGAGAGAGAAACTAAGGTGAATATAATAAAAATAGTATTTGGAATAGGTAGTTACGTATTGTTTATAATAGGAATATTTTTCTTTATGTCAATATTTATCGTCGAAAAGTCGATTTTATCATTAAGAACAATCCTTAAGATATTAATGATTTTAGACGCGGATATTTATTTATTAGCCTGTTTGAGATTTGGTAAAAATTATCATTCTAAATTTAATGGAACTTATTTTTATTTATATAAAAACAAATATTACAAATTTGATAGATAAACATGTTTTATAATTGTGTTAAAAGAAAAGGATTGGATTCATAGAAATCCAGTTCTTTTTTTGATATACTATAGGCGTGTCAGAAGAATACTCTGGAGCATTGGTACAAACATACCTTCGCAAAGGAGGTATTGCATATGACACAAGTAGATGAAAGACTAGCCAAGGTTGGTCAAAATCTTAAAAAATTTATTTCTGAATCTAAGTATAAAACACAAGTTTCTTTCGCATTGGATGGGATGGGTCAAGACCCTTCTGTAATCCGTAGATGGATTAAATATGGTGTTAATAGTTTATCTACTATTATGTATATTGCTGATGTTTTAGAAATAGATTTTATGGAGCTTCTTAAATAGGAGGCTCCTTTTTTTACGCCTAAATTTGGACTTTAAGCCTTGGCATATTTAACAATCAAATAAAGGCGTTTTAAGCGTAATTATAGTGCAAATAGCGTCCTATCGTGATGAATTATTGCTTGATAAACTATAAGTGAAATTGGAGGACAAGACAATGAAAAATGAATTTGTAAAATATTATATGGTAATCGCTAAATGTGGACATGTAGGAAGAAAAAACTATATTCCAATAAAATTTGCAGTAGTAGCTGAATCAGGTAAAGAAGCCGCTAAAAAGGTAAGACAATTTCCAAGAGTTAAACACGACCATAAGGATGCAATTCTAGATGTAAGATGCATTACATTAGAAGAGTTCTTAGAAATTAAGGAAATCAATGAAAATGATCCATATTTAAAATGTCATTCAAGAAAAGAACAAAATCTAATAGTTAATCTAACAGAAAGAATGGTAACTGATCTACATAATGTAAAAAAAGCATTTGATAAGCAAGCTAGAAAAGATAGAGTTGCTTATAAATTAAGAAAATTCAAAATCTTAGAAGAATCTTCAAAAAAGGAGGATTATTGCTATGCGTATTAATTCTATTAAATATAATAATTCACATGTTGATGGCCCTGGAATTAGAACAGTACTATTCATGCAAGGATGTAATATTCATTGCAAAGGATGCCAAAATAAATCCACATGGGACATCAATAAAGGCGAAGAAATAAGTGTTGATGACTTAGTAAATGAGTTGAAACAAAAAGTATTTAATAAGAAAATAACTATTTCTGGAGGTGAACCATTGGTTCAAAAAGATGAATTAGAAAAACTTATTGATAGACTTGCTGAAGAAGGCTTTGATATAGCTTTATATACAGGACACACAAAAGATGAGGTTCCATCTGAAATAATTCCAAAGCTTAAATATTTAAAGACTGGTAGTTTTATTCAAAAATTAAAAACAACAATTAAACCATTTGTAGGTTCAGAAAATCAAATTTTTGAGGAGGTTAAATAAAGATGAAACAATTAAATAATGATAATGCAGCAAATAGAACTAGTTATGTGGGTTATGTATATAATGTTGGTGAAAAAGAATATAAAAATAAAATATTAAATAGTCTTCCAAAAGAATGGGCAGATTTACATAGAACAGGTGCAATTCATATTCATGATTTGGATGCTTATGATTTAACTTATAATTGCTTAACATTTGATATCATCAATAAGTTCCCATATGATGAATTCAAGATGTTTAGTGAACAAGGTAAAATCATTCATTTATTTGAATTTATCAAAGATTTATTTACTAAACTAGGTAATGAACAATCTGGTGGTATGGCATTTGCTAATTTCGATAATGAAATTGATGAAATCTTAACTAAATTAAATATTGATTATCTAAAATATAAGGATTTAATTAGTGATTCAATTGCGGAATTAATATTATGGTGTAATGGGAATCACTCAAGAATGGGGCAAACATCTTATTATGTGACTCTAAATATTGGTCTTGCTAAAACCGAAGGTGCTAGATTCATCGCTCATGAATTAATTGATATATTCTTGAAATTAGGTGATATGGTATTTAAGCCTAATATTGTATTTAAAGTGGTAAATGGAATAAATAATAAACCAAATGACCCTAATTATGATCTATTTAAATTGGCATTAACTTGTACTGCTAAGAAAATGATACCTACATATCTACTTTGTGATTGTAAAGGTGATAAAGAAACTGATCCAAATAAATTATCTATTATGGGATGTAGAACTCGAGTTGTATCTGATTTATACGGTGAAGATGGAGCTATGGGTAGAGGTAATATCACAAATATTTCTATTAATCTTCCTAGACTTGCTTTAGAGATTGATAAGAATAATAAAGAATTATCAATTGATGAAAAATTTGATCTTCTTAAATCAAAATGGGATGAAGTGGCGAGAGTTACAAAAGATATCTTACTTGATAGATATCATAAGGTTTGCAAAAGAACTCCAGATGATTTTCCTACTAATAGTAGCTATCATCTATGGTGTGAAGATTTCAAAGGAGATTTAGAAGAAGTATTCAAGCATGGAACATTATCACTAGGATTCATTGGATTAAGTGAAGCGATAGAAGTTATAACTGGAGCTAAATATTATTCAAATGTGGATAATTACATTATGACTTTGGGATTTGTTAAACACATGAGAGACTATTGTGAATTCTTGAAAAATGAATATAAACTTAATTTCTCATTACTCGCAACTTCAGGTGAATTAATAAGCGGTAGATTCATTGATTTTGATAAAGATTTATATAAGCCTGATGTAGACATCTTCTCTAAAGGATATTATACAAATTCATTCCACATTGACGTCGATTCAAGACTTCCTGGATATAAGAAGATTCAACTTGAAGGATTATTCCATGAATTATGTAATGGTGGATGTATCACATATATTGAACTTGGTGAAGCCCCACTAGGTAATGAAGAATCGTTAGAAGAATATATCAATATAGCAGTTGAAGCAGGTGTACATTATCTAGGCTTCAATTTCCCTAAAGATGTATGTAATGATTGTGGTACTACAGGCGTATTTGATTATTGTCCTAAATGTAAATCAAAAAATATAACTAGAATTAGAAGAGTGTCTGGTTATCTAGAAATATTAGATGGATTTACTAAAGGCAAGAAAGCTGAAGAAAAGAATAGGAAGAAAAATTAAGATGGTATATTACATTTCAGATACACATTTCAAAGATCAAGCCATTTTTGATAAATGTAAGAGACCATTTAAATCGTTAGATGAAATGGAATCAACAGTTATCCGCAAATGGAATAATAAAGTAAATGATGAAGATGTTGTTTATGTGCTTGGCGATGTAGCTAAAGATGATGACGTTTCAGCAATTCAAATCTTTAATAAGTTAAAAGGACATAAACATCTAATAGTTGGTAATCATGACCATTTAATCTTAGAAGAGATTAGAAAATCACACACATTTGAATCAGTTAAATTCATCGATTTAATTATGGATAAAGATAGAAAAGTATGTATTTGTCATTATCCACTAATGGATTGGATGGAATTTAATAGAGAAGGAATCTTAGTTTATGGGCATATTCATAATAAGACACCCAAGAATGGATATGCCTATAAAATGATGAAAGATTATTATGCAAATCTACCTGCATACAATTGTGGAGTAGATGTATGTGAATTTGAACCAAGAACGCTAGATGAACTAATTCATCTAAAGGAGGTAAATAAGGATGAACCATATATCAATTGAGGGTATGGATGGAGTTGGTAAATCAACTACATGTAAATTATTAGCTGAAAGATTAGGATACATATTTGTAGAAAAACCATTACACTATCTTCTTGATGATAGCGATGATGAAATAAAGCAATATCAAAAAGTAGCTAAAAGAGTAAATGCTAATCCTAATAGAAATTTTACAGCGTGGTATTATGGATTAAATAATATCTATCTTTATGAGAAATTCAAAGATCAAAATATTGTTACTGATAGGCATATAGTTTCAAATTATTGTTGGAGTGGTACAACATATAATAAAGATATATATAATCTAATCTTAAAGAAAATTGGAAAACCTAAATTAACTGTGATTTTATATGCTACACCAGAATCAATACTTGCTCGCTTGAAGAAAAGAGATATTAACGATTCTGATATTGCTAAAGTATCTAAAAGTGAAAAAGCATATGAGAGAATGATATATTTTTGTGAAACTAAAAAACTTGAATATATTGTTATAGATACTTCAAATAAGACTCCAGAAGAAACAGTAGATTTAATAATGAAGAGAATCGAGGAATTGAAATAGGATGAATGTAGACAATTTAAGACTTGCAAAAGATATGAAATATGAAGCTTTGTATTGGGCTTTAGGTTTTGAAGAGTTAGAAAAAAATACTTTTTCAAAAAAATATAATAACATAATAGTGAAAATTAATTCAGAGCTTGGATTAGTTGATTTTAATAATAAATTATCTGTTGTAAATGGTGATAGTTTTAAATTAGATACACATAAATCATTCGTTATTCTCGAGTGCATAGATAAATTGTTGTCTATGGGTTATTCAATATCCGAAATCATCTTAGATTTAGATAATGAGTACGATATTTATTGTAAAGATTTATATATTAGATGCTTTGAATGGAATCATGAAGAAAATGATAATATAGAATTTAAAGTAGATGCTTTTAAATCTATTACATATTCGTCAAGATTAATTAGTGGTGTTATTGAAAGAAGAACACTTATAAAAACTTTTGAGGGAAAAACATATAATCTTGGAATATTTGAAAACGAGACAAGAAAAGATAAATATATCTTAGATAATTCTTCTTCAATTGACTCAAAAGATTTTATTATTAAATCAGGAGTAGTTACTAATTATCTAGGTAGTAGTGAGGTTGTTAGTGTTCCTGATGGAGCAAGAGAGTTATCTCCATGTTTATTTTGGGATAATCAAATTATAAAAGAAGTAAGACTTCCTGATTCACTTATTAGCATAAGTGGAGATACATTTTATAACTGTTCTAATTTAGAAAAAGTTAATATCCCAGCTAATTGCAAGTTTATGGGTAATAATCCTTTTGCAGGATGTCCTAAAATCAAAGTTACGAATGAATCACTGTATTTTAATTTAGTAAATGGTGTTTTATATAACAAAGATTTTACTAGACTTATTTATTATTCTATTTCAAATACTAATGAAAAATACGTCATCGATTCTAGATGCAAGATATTAGGAAAGCATTCATTTTATCTATGTAATAATTTAAAAGAAGTAGAAATTCCTAGATCAGTGATAAAACTAGAAAACAATCCATTTTCTGGATGTAATCAAATTACATTAAATAATAAGTCACCATACTATCATGTGGATGACTCAGTTATTTATGATAGAGATTATTCATCAGTAATTGGATGCTTAAATTCTATTGATACTGATTACTTAGTTTTAAAAGATGTTAAAAGGATATGTAGAAATTCTTTTTGGAATTGTAAAGGTATTAGAAAAATCGTATTACCTAAGACATTAGAAGACATTGGCTATAATCCATTTGTTAGCTGTTCTAATATTGAGTTTGAATCAGATAGTAATAAATATATAGTTTATAACAATGCATTATTTACAGCTGATAAATCAAAGTTAGTGTGCTATCCTGCAAAATATGCTATTGGTGAAGTTCATCTTCCTGATGAAACTATAACGCTTGAACGTGGCGCCTTTTCTGGATGCGATAAACTATCAAGCATTCATTTACACAATGTTTCTATAATCTCTAAGACTTGTTTTACAAATTGTAATTCGCTAGTTAGTGTTTACTGTTCTGACTTAGTTACATATATTGGTGAATGGGCATTTGCTCACTGTACTAATTTAAAAGAGATATCAGTATATAAAGATTGCTTTATTGATAATAATGCGACATTGAATAGTCCTGTTAAGATTAATAGAAGAGAAGAATTTTCTAATTATGTTATCGAATCAGATAATTTATTCACATTAAAATCGATGACAAAATCATGCAAAGGAAAAATTAAATCGATCTTAATTGATCCTCCATATAATTCACATATTGATTATATTGGTTATCAAGATGCATTTGATGGCTCTTACAATAATTTCATGCTATCTAGGATAGAATTAGCACATGAATTATTATCTAATGATGGATTCTTAGTAATAAATATTGATGAAGGTGAAGTAGAGAATTTAACAAAATTATGTAAAGACTTATTTTATAAAGTCAAAGTCTGCAAATGGAAAAAAATTCATCCATATTTTGATAAGAATAGAAATGTTAATCCTAATAAGAAAGTAGTCAAATACGAATACATTATTATTTGCTTCAAGTCTAAAGAATCTAAGTTAAATAATTTGCATCAACCTTATATAGAAGGAGATACTTTAAAAGAGAAAGAAACTAAGGTTCCTAATATTTTTAGATGTTTTGGAACTAATTCATCTGCAAAAGATGAAATCGCAACTATATTTGGAGATAGAACTTATTTTCAAACACCAAAACCTTTAAAGCTATTAAAAGAACTTGTAAGAGCTACAACAAATAAAGAGTCTATAGTTTTAGATTTCTTTGCGGGATCAGGCACTACAGGTCATGCGGTTATCGATTTAAATAAAGAAGATGGTGGGCATAGAAAATATATTCTAATTTCCAATAGCGAATCTAATATCTGCAAAGATGTTACCTTAAAAAGAATTAGGTTATTCGATTCTAATGTTAATTTTATAGACTAGATTAAGAGGATTAATTTCTCTTTTTCTAGTAGTGCATTCTATGTTCTATTCTAAATGGTAAATAAAAATTAGAATTAAGATGAAAGGAGGTGCAAAAATATTATGAGATACTTATTTTTAGATATTGAAAGTTGTAATGAAAGAAATCAACCAAAAAGAAACGAAGAATCTAATAGTATAAGCAATAATAATATTAGAGGAAATAATTATATGATGTTTCTACAATTTCTATCTGAAGTTAAGCCACAAGGCGATATCATTAAATCATCATTGAATGGTAAATCACTTTGCATAAGCATAAATTATGAAATATATCATTTCAAAGAAATGTTATCATTGGTCCAATTATTAGCCAATCATAATGCTAAATATAAACTGGTAGCAGCTGAAAGTGATTTATTTGTGACTTATGATGTCTTAGATGAAGAAGGCAATCCTAAATGTTGCTCTAGATTAAAATATGTAAATGACGCGATAGCTGAAGGAAAGAATATCAAAATTATTTCATTTGATGAATTACTTAAAATATTAAATGTCTCTGAAGAAGAACTAAGCATGATGCCATTTTCTGATTTAAGCAGTTCTTATAATTAGTTCAAACTAAAAAAATTGGACGAAGAACTAAGAGATGTAACTTCAACATGTGCAAAATTTGCACAAGTTCAAACTGAGGGAAATTGAAAAGTTAAAAGAGAGATTGAATATTATAATTTAGATGTAATTATTTCTGTTGGCTATAGAGTTAAATCTCAAAGAGGTATTATTTTCAGAAGATGGGCTAATAAAGTATTAAAAGAATATTTAGTACAAGGTTATTCGATAAATAATAAGCGATTAGAAAAATTAAATAAAATAATCGATATTCAAATTAAAAATGTTAGCAAAATAGTATTATTAAACGATATGGCTAGGTGGTTTCACGCTATTAAACGATTATATTGAGATTGTATTAATAGTGTCGTACCTTGCCATATAAGATTACTAATCTTGATACAAGTAAATGTGTCAAGATTTTCCTTTTTTATAGGTGTTCAAGTACCACCGTTACGCCTTTTATTTTCCCTGTGTGGGCTTTTTTTCTTTTTAAGGAAATGTTTTTTAAGACTAAAGTACTCCTTTTGTTAAGTACAAATCAGATTATGTATTAATATTTTTATTAAAGTAGTATCTTTTATGTTGCCTTCCCCTGGGGGAGGAGTGAATTTATTGAAAAAAATGCGAAATTTGTGCTACAATAATTTGAACAATAAATATGAATTTGTAAGTTAGAAAAATGGAGGATCTTATGAGGAAAATAAAAGGCTACCTCTCACTCTTTTTGACAATGCTGAAAATAGGATTGTTCACCTTTGGCGGTGGATATGCCATGATCGCTATGCTTGAAAATGAGTTCGTAGAAAAAAAGAAATGGCTTGATAAAGATGAATTTTTGGATGTTGCGGCGATTGCCGAATCCACGCCCGGTCCTATTGCCATTAATGCAGCAACTTACATAGGATACAAAAATTCTGGAATAATCGGCTCAATGATTGCTACACTTGGCATTTGTATTCCGTCTTTTGCTATTATCTATGCTATATCGCTGTTTTTTGATGACTTTCTTTCATTTACATTGGTTGCGTATGCTTTCAAAGGGATTCAGATATGTGTGGTATATCTAATCCTTACAGCAGGGCTAAAAATGCTAAAGCAGATGAAGAAAACTACATTTAATATGATCATTATTTCGCTAACTCTTATCTGTATGATTGTATTTTCATTATTTGCTGTAAAGTTCTCAACGATATTTTACATACTGATTAGCGGAGCCTGCGGTGTAGCAGTATATTTTCTTTGTAAAATCAGGAAGGAGGAAAAGCAATGATATATCTTGAATTGTTCTTAACCTTCCTTCAAATCGGTGCGTTTTCCTTTGGCGGCGGATACGGGATGATCTCTCTGATAAGAGAAAAGGTTTTAATGCATGGTTGGCTTAATGAGGAAGAAATGCTCAATATGATTGCAGTAGCTGAATCCACACCCGGACCGATTGCTATTAATATGGCTACCTTCGTTGGCTCTTCACAAGGCGGTTTTCTTGGCGCGTTCCTTGCTACGCTGGGTGTGATATTACCGTCATTTATTATCATTCTCATAATTGCAACCTTGATACACAACTTTATGAAATATGCTGGAGTAAAAGCGTTTCTTAGCGGTATCCGTCCGTGTGTTGTTGGATTGATACTTGCAACGGCAATCACGATGTTTATGAGTACGGCAATCGGATTCAGTGGTATAGGAGATGCACTTACCATAGATTTTAATGACATTATCATATTTGCCATATTGATATTAATCAGTATCGTAGCAAAGCTTGCATTTAAGAAAAAACCAACTCCGATACTGATGATACTCATATCGGCAGGTCTTGGTATGCTGATGTATTCATTATAAAGATTTTGATAAATAAATTCCAATTTCTCAAACAACGAGGAGGATTAAAAGTGAAATTCGATGTAACAAAATTAAAATGGATTAGAGAACCAAAAAACTTTACGATATGTGAAAATAGAATCGAAATTATTACAGAACCACATACTGACTTATGGCAAAGAACATACTATCACTTTAGAAATGATAACGCTCCTGTTTTGCAATTAGAAACTAGTGAAAAATATTTTTCTTTTATAGTTAAAACTGAATTTGAAAGCAAACATAGATTTGATCAATGTGGTGTTGTAGTGTATCTTGATAGCGATAATTGGCTTAAAGCTTCTATTGAATATGAAAATGAAAAATTCCAACATCTTGGAAGTGTTGTTACCAATAATGGATTTTCTGATTGGGCGACTACAGAAATAGAATCAAATATAAAATCTATGTGGTATAGACTTAGTCGACGTGAAGATGATTATTGTATTGAATGTTCTGAAGATGGTATAACATTTAAACAAATGAGAATTTGTCATATGTGGAATGGTAATGGAATAATTAGATTTGGTATTTATGCATGTAGTCCTGAAGAGTCATCGTTTAAAGCTACATTTACAAGTATGGAAATTACAGAATGCAAATGGCTAGCACATGATGGCCAAAAACCAGATGAAGAACTATAAATTCCAATTTCGTTCAGAAATAAGGGTATGCAATTGCATGATATATTCCCATTTAGGTAGACACGCGAAATAATTAAATATATTCGCTTCTCCTAGATGGGATTTTTTAATTTTTATCACTGGCTTTTATTACTGAACTTTATTAAGAAACTGCAGTGAGTTTATAACTTTTGCAATCATGTTTTATCCCTTTTATTGATAAAGGGTGTCCTTAAAACGGACACCCTTTTCACAGTTTTCGATATTCTAAATAGGTTTTTATGGGGATTATTTCTCACGTAGGCTCTCTATGTACTCGAACATTTTTTCGTTAAATGTTGCATTTTCGTGGTAAAACACAAATTAAATATTTCATTTTCGTGATGAAATGACTTCTAGATGCAGTTTTCCGTATTTATGGTCCAAAATCACTTGTAGTTTTCCGTTGCATATCTTATATTAGTCACATTTGCGTATAAGATATATAGGGAAAACGCATTTGATAATCATAACCAAAGTACTATATATACTCAATTAATATAATTAGTCATTATGTACTTTATTACAGCAAGGACAAATAATCTCTCCATCTTTTGTTATATTAGTTATATTACGATAATGTAATAATGAAGATGTATCATCTCCTATTTGATCACGTATTTTATATCCATAAATAGATGTAGTGTAATAAGATAAACCTTTTACTGGGCATACATTTTCCTTAATGACAGTATGGCAAGAGGAACATAAATATTCACTCTTCTCATCATCATTTGATATCAGTTTTAGCTTTTCTCCACAGAAAAAGCAGGTGTCAAATTCATTATCAGAATATACCATACCACGTGAAAGTATTCTTTCTATTCTTCTAAATGAGTCGACATCATTAACGCTGATATATTCATACTCTTGAAGGTTCGTAAAAGGAGAAACTATTATAATTTCATCTGCTTTATAATCTTTCTCAGTTACAAAATAAGGGACAATTACAGCCTTAAATACTTTATTTTTAGATATCGTAATATATATAGATTGTTTATCTTTGGTAAGCCCTAATTTTAACTTCCACTTCAAATATGTAAATTCTAAAGATAGATTATCAAAATCAATTTTAATATTTTCATCAATAGTAAAGTTAAAATGTTCAATAGCAAATATTGATAATAATTTTAAATATGAAAAATAATCTTTATTGAATTCTAAAATATCTTTATTTGAAATATCAGTTTTAGTTTCTTTAATACTGTCAAAATGCTTATATAAAAGATATACTCTATTATAATCTTTTTGCATATGAAGAATATTAGAATTATGCAATTTAAAACCTTTTGTTTTATTGTGGTTTTTTCTATAAACATTACGCTTTAATCTAGTGGTGAGTGCTTGATTTATTAGGCTCATTCTATCGTAAAGCTCTTTTGATTTATTATAGTACTTACCAAAATTTCTAGCGTAACCTGTATGTAGCTTACCAATAGCTAAAAAATAATCCCAATGATTAATTCTTTCTAGATAATTAAATTCTAAGGTACTACAACTTGTCATAAGTGACTTAAGTTCGCGCATATTTTTTCTTAAGTATTGAAGCATACAATCTACAGTTTTAGCAAATAGAATATTTTCATATATTGAATAATTGTCTTGATATGTATTAGTTAATAGTTTTGAAGGTTTTATTCCTTTTTCATTCATATCACTCCATAGTTCACTATGTGAAGCAATATGAGTTATAGTTTTGTTATTAATCAATCTTACTTTTTCAACTGGTAATATTTCCTCTTTTTCAGATAAGTGAATTATTGGCTTAGCAAATATACGTTTAATTGATGGTAGAGTATATTCAAATTTATCAAGTATTTTTGCTTGCATATCAAAATCATAATCATCATGTACTATAAATAATGAATATTTATTTATAACATAATAATCAAATTCCATAATAGTAATATTATTATGTAAAGATAAAAAATCACTTGAGGATTTATAATCTTCTATAATAAACTTGAGCTCATCATATAGACATTCTTTCATCTTTAAATATCCTCACTTAATCTTTTCACAAATTCACTACACTTATATAATTTTAGTTTATCGAATTTTCTTATTAATTCTTCTTTATCTTCAACTGCTTTAAATTCAAGTTTAGAAACAACTTTAGATAATAATATTGTTTCTAATGCATCATTTTTAGCCTCTATAGAATCATTAAAACATGCTGAATAAATCTTAACATAAGCTTCAATTTGATTCATAATTCTGTTACCAAATGATATATTGTAAGGTCTTAACAATTGTTCAACTTCACTTATATATGGGACTGATTCTAAGTCAAAAATAGAATGATTTATTGCTGAATCTAATAGGGAAGATAACATCTCAAAAGGTAAAAATCTTTTATCAATAGGATGAGAAAAATTTCTTACTTTAGGGGCACGCTTATTAAAGTTCATTGTATAAGCACGGTCATAAACTTTATCAGAGATTTCAAATGTGGATTCGTCACGGTTTGCAGTACCAATAAACCAAACATTTTCACTAACGTGTAATGTATGTCCATCTTTTAAAGAAAGATAATCAATTTCTTGTTTATTATTAGTACGTCTTAATTTGTTATTAGTTAATTGAATATTACGGTTTTCAGGTTCGTTTTCCATTAAAGATAGGAAATCTGAGAAATAGTATTCAATTCGAGAAAGATTCATTTCATCCAAAACAATTAATGTAGGTACCTCTGGATTTAATGATGCTTTATATAAGGCACGAGTAAATTTCTTAGGAGTATAAAGCTCAGAGAATTCATTATAGTAACCTAATAATTCATTTTTATCTTTCCAGCTTGATTCTACTTCTATAATCTCACAATTGCCCATTAATGCTTCACAAAATATTTTAGGTAATGATGTTTTACCAGTACCTGACATACCTTGTAGAATTAATAGTTTAGTAGAACCTAATCCGGCGATAAAGGATGCTATATCTTCTGGCGTATATGATAAATGTAAACGAGATTCTCTTGCGTAATCAACAATGAAATTAACTAAAGAAGGTAATGATGGATTTTGGAAAAGCTTAGTTTTTCTAAACTCTAACTCTTGATTATATTCTTCTTGCTTATTATCAATTTCAGTAAAACTTGGGCATGAGTCGAATTCAAAAATTTTCTTTTTTCCTTCTCCTATATCAGAACTTTCATTCTGATTTTCAACATTAGCATTTATTGGGTCGGTGTTTGCAAGTTCAAAAGAACCCATTAGTTCATTGTCAGCCTTAGTAAATGGCTTGAATATAAACATAAATATTGCAATGGCACTATCTACAAAAATCATATAGAAAACTTGGCTATTAATTACAGGATCTTTAGTAGTAATAATGGTTGAAAATGATGGATATTTATTAGTGAAATATTCAAGCAAATTTTCTTTTGTAATTTGATATGAGATTTCATAATATTTGCCAAATAAGCCTAAAATTAATACAAATATAAAATTGGTAAATATAGAAGCTAAGGCAATTCTTTTTGCTTCATTACTCTTAGAAAATAAAGCAGTAAGTGCAAGTATGTATAAAACACTTGAAACAATAATAATTGCTAATACAACAAAAGATAGTGGCAAAAATGACTTTCCATTACTATCAGGTTTAATCAATAAATCCCAACCGGTAATGCTTGTATTAGGAGCGATAAAATTTAATTCATTATCAGGATTAGAAATAGACACTAATGATATAAATAAAGAGATAAATGTTATTGCAGTAAAAGCTGTAATAAATGAAAATATCATTCCTGAAATCTTTTTATTAAGTTTTCTATTTCTATCTCTTTCAGCAATATTTGGTGAATTAAGAAAAGCGTGTATGGTTGTTATAACACTAATTGATAAAAATTGGATAAATACAAGGGTACTGACTTTATCAGCTCCCATAAAATTAGCCCATACAAATGAACTTATAATTCCAGTAACTAAGTAGGCAGTAGATAAACCAAAATTATAGTAGATCGATGTTCTTGATAATTCAGAAAATAGATTGTTTTTATATTTTAGATATCGTGCCATTGATAAAACTAGTAATATTGAAACAATTAGTAATAGTAAATATATTATTGCAACAACTAGTTCAAATATTGATTGTGCAAAGAACAACCCTCTAATTAATAAAATGTTTTCACCATCAAAAAAGAATAGCGGAACAAAAAGATTAATCAATAATATAGCACTACTTATGCCATTTAAAATAAATATTTTAATATTCGACACTTTGTTTTCTTTAGAAAGTTCTTTTCCTACAATCTCAGAAACATTGTTTTTTCTTCTTAATATGTAATAAGCAATGCCTGATCCTATAAGGAGATAAATAAATACTGCAAGAACAACATGTCCGCTGTCGATAACATTATTAGAGCCTCCAATAAATAACATAATAGTAAGTAAAATAGCATTGATTATTAAATATTCAAAAAATAGACGTCGTTTTAATAATACATATATAGCAAATGCTACGTTACCAATTACTAATACAATTGTTATCAGTAATAATATAAAACACATTATTCCAGGCAAAGAGGAAAAGTCAACTTGTTGAGCAATGCTTCCATTTGGGGTATTAGCTAAGAATCCAAAGAATAGAAAAAGTATGCTTATTAATAAAAATAAAGCAAAAGGAATAAATTTATTTTTGAGTATTTTATCCATATTTAACCACCTGATTTCTTTTTTTATTATAATAACATAATATTATCTTATCAATAAAAGAGGACGCGCATAACAAAGGCAAATCTAGAATATTAGTTGACAAAGAAAAATCTAAATTGCCTAATAGATACATATTGATAAGATGAGATTTTGATAAAGCAAAATAATTTCTATAAGAACTGAATTGAACTAAAAAAATATTTACTTCGTCAAATATATTTTAGCATAAAAACACAAAATTTGTGAGGTAAGAATTGATAGTTAGGCTAATGATACGGATATTAAGTATTCTTGTGCTATAAACTATAAAATAACAATGATTTTGCTATAAACACAATTCCATAAAATAGTTAGAATACTATAGGATCAAGGAGTTTATGGACGCTTACTCCGCTATTGTCAAAGACCTCTACTTATCATATGATAATATTATGGAGGAGAACTTATGGAGCAAAACATATTATCAGAAGGACAATTATTAGATGCAAAAGGGAATTTAAATGAGGCTGGATTTGCCTATTCTTTAGCTAAACAATATCAAAGAGATAAGATTAAAGCATCAAAATGGCGCATCAAGGAATGGGATTACTATTATATGGGTGATGAAGAATATGGAATTGCCTTAACGATTGATGATAATTCATATATGGGTTTAGTTTCAGCATCTATATTGGATTTTAAAAATAAAAAATATATAAACTGTGCTAGGATGTATTGGTTTTGTAATGGGAAAGTGAATTTGCCTAATACAAGTAAAGATGGATCTGTTACAAAAAATGGTAAAGACTATAACTTTTCTTTTGAAAACAATAATGGTTCCCGCCATTTAAAAGTTAAAATTAAAAATATGGTGAAAAATAAGGACTTTGTCGCTGATATTAAACTAGAAGAATCATCTAAAAATTCTATGGTTATTGCCACTCCATTTTTAAAGCCTAAACATTTTTACTACAATCAAAAGATAAATAATTTAATTGTTGAAGGAGAATTTTCTTTTGGTGAACTATCACATAAATTTCATGAAAACACTCTTGGTGTATTAGATTGGGGACGAGGAGTTTGGACATATAAGAATACTTGGTTTTGGTCTTCCTTAAGTGTTGTTCAAGAAGGTAAAAAAATCGGGTTTAATTTAGGCTATGGTTTTGGAGATACATCTAAAGCAAGTGAAAATATGCTTTTTATCGATGATAAGGCATATAAACTAAATGATGTTAAGTTTAATATTCCTCAAAAAAATAAAAAAGATGATTTTATGTCTCCTTGGACTATTACTTCATCAGATTCAGCTATCGACATGACGTTTACTCCTCTACTTGATCGTCATGATAAAACAAATGCTATAATCATATCTCAAGATGCACATCAAGTGTTTGGATATTTTAATGGAACAATAAGATATTCTGAAGGGACAATTAATATTAAAAATGCACTTGGTTTTGCTGAAAAAGTTAAAAATAAATGGTAACAAAAGATTCACTTTTTACTTGCATTTAGTAAACTTTATTTTGAAGGTTTTGATACTGCGGACAGATTGGAATATTTTACAAAAAGAAAAGCAAGAGATGAAAAGGCACGAGAAGATTATTTAAAAGGTACTAGAAGGTCATCAACACTCGCTAATGATGTATTTGTAGTGGATATTATGAGAAAGGGGTTAAAAGATGGCGATTCAATCATATAACAATTTATATTTACCAAATCTATCCGAAAATTTGGGTATAATGTTTGAGCATGCTGTGAATATTGGAATAAACCCTACAATTTTTTGGAATACCTTTGTCAATTCAAATGTGGCAAAACAAATCGAAAAAGGAAATCCAAAGTATCTTACCTGCTCTGCATTAGATTATTTGAATGAGATTTATAATGGAAAAAAATCCATTCCAAACAAAGAAGATATTAACAAAGATAAATACTATTGGGCTGGCTGGGTTTTAGCACAATTCCAACATAAAAAAGGATATTCTTTCTATAAGATAAATAATTCATTGCCTATTGAAGAAGTTTTAAGACTATATCCAACCTTGCACGAAGCCGATGTGAGCAAGTTTTTTGATGTTGCAAATACATATTTTAAAAAGTCTGAAATCACCAACCTAAAAAAAATAAGACAAGCACGAGGCTTATCTCAAAGCAAACTTGCCACCCTTGCAGAAGTGGAACTACGCTCTATTCAAATGTATGAACAACGAAGAAACGACATAAACAAAGCACAAGTTGAAACCATTTACAAACTTGCAAGAGTTTTGGGTTGTAATATCGAAGATTTGCTGGAAAATTAAAAAATAAAACAAAAATAGCACTAAGAACAGAACCTAATGCTATTTTTGTATTATCTCTAAGCTTTTTTCATAGAGCAGCTTGTTATAATCGGTTTCATTCATCATGAAACACCTCCTTTTTGAAATAGAAAAAGCCGCCTGATTTCATTTAGAAAACCAAGCGGTTAAATACGGTTTCGGATATTATCTTGTCGGTTCGTCTTTTTGTTTTGACTTTCTGCGGGACGGAATTGAAAGCAATTCTTGTACACGCTCGCTTATTTGTTTCTCGATTGCCGTCAGTCTTTCTTCGGGAAGGTTAAGTGACGGATGGCGCTTAAATTTGAAACCAATCAACCGGCGTAGCTGTACTTTTTGCTTTGGCCCCATAACCTCTTTACAGATTTCTTCATAGGAGATTCTGTACGGATTGGAACGGGTTTTTGCATACTCTTTCAGATTTTTGAAATCATCGGTCATTGCAAAATTAAACAGGGATAAGCCATTATCAAAAATAGGGGCGGGAGAAATAATCTGCCCTGTGTGATTATCCCGCAGTATGCCGAAATTACCAAAGTGCCGATCTTCGTTGTATATCACAGAGTCAAACACAAGCATACTGCAAAGCTGCTCATAAAAATCATCTCCGAGCGAAGCATAATAGTCCAGGCAATCTTTCAGCGTACATTTACTGAGAAATCTTCCGATGGGAACAAAGGATGTATCAATATCTGTGAAAAGTCTGCACTTTGAAGCAAGGATGCCTTTCCAGTTTTCCAAATCATATTGCACACAAGATAGCCCCATTGCTTTTGCAATTTGGCAGGCATAATACTCGCTGTATGGTTCGTTTCCGGTGTTGGCTGCTCCCTCCGTTCCGCCTTTGTAAAGGTAAATTCCGTCATTGTCTACAAAGCGCCAAGCCTTTCTCAACATACCGTTCGTGGTAAGCTCAGGCGAGGTTGAAAACGCTTCGTTACTTCCGCCTACACCTGTGAAGGCGACCAAAGACAGTGCCTCAGAAAAGCGGTTTTTATAGAAATTATAGTCAGCAAATTTACCATCAAAATCAGCGGGAACTACCCAATAACTATCGTTCAGGGAAAGCCCCATACAGACATCTATGATGCCTTTGGTATTGTTTACACTGAGTCCAAGCGTTTTTAGTATTTCATCAACAAACTGTCTGCTTTTTGGGATAACCCTTTTCTCGAGCCATTTAACGATCCCTTCATCTGTAATTTCCAAATCAAGAGGAAAGAGATGAGCGTTCTGTGTAGTGGAATAAAGGATTCTCGCTTGCAAGCCTTCGAGTCCTTTTTCTTCAAGAGAAAAGGTAATCAAATCCTCGTCATACAGGCGAAGGATGTATACATTAGTCATAGTTTTGTTCCTTTCTTCGAGCATAATCCTAATATCTTTTCCAAGCGCATCCGCAATCCGTAACATCATATCAAGGGAGAGGTTTTGTGTCCCGCTTTCAATACGGCAAATGTTAGAACGTTGCGTACCTATAAGCCTTGCAAGCTGTTCCTGCGTCAGCCCCTTTTCAAGTCTTGCCTGCGTAAGTTTTTGAATAATGCTTTGTCTTGAAGCCAGCATTTCTTTATCCGTCACAAACCTCACCCCTTTCTTTTGCTATTATGTTATCATATATGATAACCAATGTCAAGATGGGTTATTCACCGTTCATACTCTTTTGCCTTTTTTCGGGCTTTTCGTCGCCCTCATAAGACTCGGCGCCGACAAGGGACATAGTGCACCAAACGGCACATAGAAATGCGGTAGTGATGCGTTTTCTTTTGAATTTTGCAAAATTTTTCATTTCGTTTTAACCGTCCTTTCTTAATTTGGGTATAAAAAAGCCTCTGTCCTTTCGGGTAGAGGATAGGATTTCACGAACTAAGTACAGGAAATATATCTGGTAGCTTCCGCTTTCAAGCGATTCAAAATATATCGTGAAAAATTCGCTTGATGCACCGCCGTAAGCATTGATAATATCCCTCACCGACTGCACATAATCCGTGAGTTTTCTTTTTAGACGTTCTTAATGAAACGACTTATAAGACGTAACAGGCGTTGCCCACGAAGCATTGTCTGGTGTGAACGCCGTTCCCTCATCAGTTGTAATATGATTAAGTCCATGATACAATAATTTTCTAGAAACTCTATTTAGGAAACACTTAAAGTTAAAATAAATTATTCTTTAAGAGAATAAAAAGTTATCTAATTCGACATAGATAATCTATATTTATGGAGGCTTATTTATATGAAACGTTTAGTCTTATATATTCATGGAAAAGGAGGAGGAAAGGAGGAAGCAAATCATTATATTTCTCTCTTTAATGATTGTGATGTTTTTGGACTAGATTACAACTCAACAAATCCTTGGGAAGCGAAAGAAGAATTTCCGCTTCTTTTTGATAAATATTCTCAAGGATACGATTCAGTGGTAATCGTAGCAAATAGTATAGGTGCCTATTTTGTTATGCATGCTCTTGAAGGTAAGAACATATCAAAGGCTTTCTTTATTTCTCCTCTAGTAAATATGGAAAGATTAATACTTGATATGATGATGTGGGCAAATGTAACTGAGGATGAGTTGTATGAAAGAAAAAATATAGATACTTCTTTTGGCGAAACCTTATCGTGGGACTATTTGACTTATGTAAGGAAACACCCTATAAAGTGGAATATTCCAACTCATATTCTTTATGGAGAAAAAGATCATTTGACTTCTTTAGAAACTATATCGAATTTTTCTAAAGAAATAAATGCTACTCTTACTGTAATGAAGAATGGGGAACATTATTTTCATTTAGAAGATCAAATGAAATTTCTTGATGAGTGGATTAGAAAAATAAATAATAATTAATAACTTATCAAGTTGTGGATGTATAATGTGAACGGAAATTATATTAGTTTTAAAGCTCCTAAATTATATTTTTTTAAATATTATAATTGGTTTTACGTAAGTGATTATTGAAAGTGCGTTAGGAAGACTAGTCTTTTTTTGATAGTAGAGCATGTATTCCATCTAGAGAGGTTCTTTAAAGAAATGAATTTTTTAAAAAAGTGCAACATATAAAAGTTGGTCAAAGATAAAATAAAGGTTGGCATTTCGTACTTGTTCAGTACTGAATACCAGTCTTTTAAAATGGTTAAATCTATAGTGTATTATTATATGCATATAACATTAACTGTTTTATATTAATTTTAGGAAATTAACAGATGTAAAATTTATGTTCAATAAAATTATAATTTACATTCCTTATGATGGTATCTTTTTTCGAAACTAGATGAATTTCCAGCGTTTTATCAAAAAATGTACATGGATTACTTTTTTAGGTAAGAATATGAATTGCTTATATATAATTTTGCATTTAATATATTATTTTTATGATTAAACTGTTATAATTAAACCACTTAGAAAATAATAACAAAGAAGATAGTAACGCAAATATTATTTATAAATATTTATTGTTTCATTTGCGTCTGTTAATAGATATGAAAATGTTAAAAATGTTCCAACTATGAGGTGGAGAAGATCAAATTTTAATTAATGTAACATTATGGGATGATGGAGGAATGGACTATGGTAATTTACACAAGATGTTTATATAACAATAACTTCCTAGATTTTTTTAATGAAGATAATAACTCAATTTTTGGTAAGCTTTGTGATAACTATCATGGTGATGCACAAACCACCACTAGAGAGGCTTGGAAAGAAGAGATTAATATTATTAAAAATCTTATTGCGCCATATAAAAATGAAAATGGACAAGTAATATTTGAATATGATATTCCTCGTTTAGGCAAAAGAATTGATGTCGTTTTATTATTTAGAGGCATTATATTTTGTTTAGAATTTAAAGTTGGAAAATTAGATGAAACAGGTGCTGATATAGATCAAGTATTGGATTATGCTCTTGATTTAAAGAATTTCCACAAATTTTCTCAAGATAAAATAATAGTCCCAATTTTAATTCCTACAAATTATTCAGCATCATCAGTGTCTATTGTAAAGTCAGCATATGATGATGGAGTATTAAATCCACTTGTTAGTGGCAAAGATAATTTACCATTTTTGTTTGAAAAAATAATTGAAAAGTATCCTAGTGAATCACCTGTAGATGAAAATTGGATTATTAGTCCATATGCTCCAACACCAACAATAATTGAAGCGGCTAGAACACTATATGAAAATCATTCTGTTGAAAATATAACAAGGCATGAAGCAGATAAGGTTTCTACAGATCAAACAATTAGTTATGTTTTAGATGTAATAAAGAAGAGTAAGGAAAATGGTAAGAAGAGTATTTGCTTTGTAACTGGTGTTCCTGGAGCTGGTAAAACATTAGTTGGACTAGATGTTGCAATTAAACAAACATATCAGGGTAACGATGAACCAGTGAAAGACGAAGGAGCAGTTTATTTATCTGGAAATGGTCCATTAGTTGCAGTTTTAACTGAAGCATTAGCTCAAGACAATGTTCAAAAAGCTAAAGAAAAAGGCTTAAAAAAGAAAATAACTGATTCTAGAAGAGAAGTATCTAAATCTATTCAAATGATACATAGATATAGAGATAATATGCTAATGAAAATTAAGAATCCAGTAGAAAATGGAGTTCTTGAAATCGATCCAACAAAAGCTGTAAAGCAAGAAAAAACTGGCTTTGGTGAAGTTGAACATGTTGCAATATTTGATGAAGCTCAAAGATCATGGACGCATAAAAGATTAGCGGATTATCTAAAACGTGGGGGAACTTATGGAAACAAATTAAAAGTTCCTAATTTTCCATTATCGGAGGCTGCATTTCTTATTTGGTCATTAGATCAAAGAGAAGACTGGGCAACAATAGTTTGTTTAGTCGGTGGTGGTCAAGAAATTAACACTGGTGAAGCTGGAATATCTGAATGGATAAGAGCATTAAATGAAAAATTCCCTAAATGGGATGTATATATTTCTCCAAAACTAACTGAACCTGAATACGCTGAAGGAAAAGTTAATGAATTATTAAAAGATAATAAGAATGTTACTTACTCAGATAAATTGCATTTATCTGTATCACTACGTTCATTTAGAGCGGAAAAACTATCTAGTTTTGTTCATTCGCTATTAAATTTTGAAGTAGATAAAGCTAAAGAACTATATAAAGAAATAAAAGATAAATATCCTATTGTATTAACAAGAGATATTGAAACCGCTAAGAAGTGGTTGCATGGAAAAGTTAGAGGCACAGAAAGAACTGGTGTGTTAATTACAAAAGAATCGGCAAGATATAAACCTCTTGGTATCCATGTGTTAGAATCTGGTGATGATAACGCTGTTCATTGGTTTTTAGATGATAAAATTGATACTAGATCATCTAATTATCTAGAAGATGCTGCAACTGAAATTCAAGTTCAGGGATTAGAATTAGATTATACTTGTCTGCTTTGGGATGCTGATATGAGATATAAGGATGGTAAGTGGGAGTATTATACTTTTAGATATAGTCCTAGAACAAAATGGGGTAAGCAAGAAGGAAATACTGAAAATAGCAGAGAACTTATGAAATATATGCTTAATGCATACCGTGTTTTATTAACCAGAGCTAGAATGGGAATGGTCATATGTGTTCCTGCTGGTAATCCAAATATATCAAGTAATGGATATCCTGAAGATAGTACGAGATTACCTGAGTTTTATGATGGAACATATGAATATTTAAAAAGCTTAGGAATAGAAGAAATTTAATAAAATGTCTAAAAATACTGATAATTATATTAAGTTTAAATTGCACATCTTTATCAAAAGAGGTGCTTTTTATAACTAATTTAACGTTTTAATCTCTTATAGATTATTAAAATGATAGTTTGATTATACTATTATTTTATAGCGGTTCATTTTGATCCACTACAATGTGGAATTGGTAAAAGCTTAGAATCAATTTAGTTGTTTTATAATATTTTTTTGCTAATGTTTTGCTTTTTACTAAATAAACTAAATCCAACAAATAGCAACTAACTTTTTATTTGGTTAAAAAAAATCATATGCACTCATTATTACTATGGAAAAACCTTGCTTTACTACAGAAAACGAGGGAACTATAACAATAAATTTGATATAATTATGATATAAATATGTATAAATTGTGCGATAAAATTGATAAATTCATTTGATTATATTAGAATTAGATTAACAAGAAGTAAGGTGATTTATATGATTATTTATAAAAATACAAAAGGAGGCTTTTTTAAAGATATCAGAGATGGTATTATTGCCGATAAGATTAAAGAAGAATTTAAGAATCATAACCTTTCTAACTCTAATGATTCTGAATATAGATCATGGGCAAATTCTTTGATGTATATGCGAAATGCACTAGATGATGAAGAAATCGCGGATGATTGTTCATTAGCAATAGAATATCAAATTCCATTAACCGCAAAAAGAGTTGATTTCTTAATCGCGGGAAAGGATGAAAGTAACAATAATAACGTAGTTATAGTCGAATTGAAGCAATGGGAAAATTGTTCATCTACAAAAGAACAAGATTTAGTAAAAGCTTTTACTGGTGGAAGAGAACGTATGGTGGCTCATCCTTCTTATCAAGCTTATTCATATGCAAAAATAATTGAAAACTTTAATGAAGATGTATATAAGCAAAATATAAAACTAAAACCTTGTGCTTATTTACATAATTTTAAAGAAGAAAATAGAAAGAATATCGATAATGTTTTCTATGAAGAAGCTTTAAAACTTGCTCCAGTATTTTTAGCTAGGGATACCGTGAAATTACGTTGTTTTATTAAAACATATATCAAAAAGAAGGATAACTGTGATTTATTAATGAAAATAGAGCATGGTAAACTTAAACCCGCAAAAGCTTTGCAAGATAGTCTAGCTTCTATGCTTAATGGAAATAAAGAATTCTATTTAATCGATGAACAAAAAGTTGTTTATGAAACGGTCAAAAAGGTGATAAAAAAATCGTTGCAAGATGTTAATAGCATTAATAAAAAAAGTCAAAAATATACTCTAATCATTGAGGGAGAGCCGGGAACGGGAAAAAGTGTTGTAGCCATTCAGCTACTTTGTGACTTAATACAAATGGGTTACTCTGTTAACTATGTAACAAAAAATGCTGCTCCTAGAAATGTTTATTTTGAAAAATTAAAACAAGATAAGTTTAAGTTAAATTATATAAAAAATCTATTTAGGGGATCTGGTTCCTATATTGATGTCCCAAATAATTATTTTGATTGTTTAATCGCGGATGAAGCACATCGATTAAATGCCAAGTCAGGTATGTTTCAAAATTTAGGTGAAAACCAAATAAAGGAAATAATTCATGCTTCAAAGGTATCTGTATTCTTTATTGATGAAAATCAAATCGTTACTACCGCGGATATCGGTTCAATTGATTTAATCAAAAAGTTTGCACAAGAAGAAGGTTCAATAGTTTATTGTGGAGATGAACTTAATTTAGTTTCCCAATTTCGTTGTAATGGTTCAAATGGATACTTAGCTTTCCTAGATGATTTGCTTGGAATTAAAGAGGTACCTAATACTGATTTTGATATTGATTATGATATTAAATTATTTGATGATCCTAATAAGATGAGAGAATCCTTAAAAGAAAAGAATGATATAAATAATAAATCAAGAATGCTTGCTGGATATTGCTATAATTGGATTACAAAGAAAAACCCTGATTCAGATGAATATGATATTGTTTTAGAAAAGAACTTTAAAGCAAAGTGGAATTTTGGAAATACTTCAACATGGGCTATTGACGAGAATTCATTTTCTGAAGTTGGTTGTATTCATACATCTCAAGGTTTAGAGTTTGATTGGTGTGGAGTTATAATTGGAAAAGATTTACGATTTGATGGTACTAAAATTATTACCGATTATACAAAAAGAGCAAAAACTGATAATTCGTTAAAGGGAATTAGAAGCAATAGGAATTTTGATCTTGCAGATAAAATAATAAGAAATACTTATAGAACACTTTTATCTCGAGGACAAAAAGGTTGTTATATTTATTGTGAAGATAAAGAATTATTAAAATATATTTCAAAAAAACTTAATAAGGAAATAATTATGTGATATGGAAAAGATAGAATTGTTGATGAAAAGAATTGATAAATTCAATAAAGACAGAGATTGGGATAAATTTCATAGTCCTTCGAATCTCGCAAAATCCATTTCCATTGAAGCAAATGAATTGCTCGAGTGTTTTCAATGGAATGATAATGAATATGACATAGAAGCAGTTAAGGAAGAATTAGCGGATGTAATGAATTACTGTTTACAAATGTCTATGGTATTAAAATTAGATTTGGTAGATATAATGAATGATAAAATGGATAAGACAGAAAAGAAATATCCTGTGGATAAGGCTAAAGGTGTATCAACCAAGTACGATAAACTTTAAAGTAAAAATTTAAGAAGTAATTATGCATTTTGTAAATGATGAATAATTCTTTGTTTTTATGATGACAAGAATTAGTGGATATTAAAATCGAATCGAATAGATTAACTATAAATTGCCTCTTATGTTGGTATTTACAAGGAAATATTGTATAATTTTGTAGAATCAATTATGCGAGGATTATTATGGAATTAAAAGTTGGAAATTATGTTTTAACAAAATCATATGGTTTAGGAATTGTAACCGATTTATCATCATCTAGTTTAGTTAGTGTATCTTATGGAAGAGGAGTGGAAAGGAACTTCTTATATGAAAAAAATAAAAGAAGTGATGTAATATTCTATGTTTCTTCAGATTTTATACATGCAATGGAAGATGATTATAATTATTATGACTATGGTTACTCTCTTAGAAATAAAGCAATAAGGTATGCGAATTTAAATAAAATCACTAATTTTAAATGTTTGGATAATGAGATTAGCGCAGATATTCATGGTACACAAGTATATAAAACAAAAATAAAATTCGATGGAACAAAAATAGATTTCTCTTGCTCGTGCCCAGTAGGAGGAACATGTAAACATGAATATGCTTTATTAAGTTTTTTAAATGAACAAATTAATAGCGCAAAAAGTGTATTTGGAAGAAAAAAGATGAAAAAGGTCATGCTTGAGCAACTGATGAATGATTCCACTAATATTTCTCGATGGTTCGATGAAATAGTTGATTGTGTTAGGTCATTTACTCAAGAAGAGCTTGTTGATTATTTATCGTCTTGTGAAGAAATAAACGAAAAACATATTATTGTGTTATTCTTTTTAAAGAATAAGATGAATAAAAGCATGGATAGATTTTATAAACTAATATCTTCTTTACAAGAAAAATGTAAACAAGATTTATCGCTATTCATGGATAAATATTATGACAATTACTTGACTCGTGCAGCATTTTATTTTTCCTATCATTATAATATTGCAAATTTTTTTGAAACGATTGTATCCATATGTGAAACTAATGAAAAAGGCCCTGATATTTTAAAATTGATTCCATCACTAATTATGTGTTCACTGCATATAAAGACAAACGATTACTATAATAAATTCGAATTTTTAAATGCTATATGTGAATACGATTCTTCTTTTATAGATCAATTTTTCGAGCAAGAAACTGATGCGTTAATGGTATTAACAAGATATGTTAGTGATTTTAAATCACTTATAAGATGCTTAAATACCAAAGATTTCATAAAATTATGTAACGCAATTCCTAGTTATGATTTTAAACATATTGCAAAAGAATTTGTAAGAAGAGCTTCTTCTATCGCTGATTCTAATGAATATATATTAATAAATACATTGATTACAAGATGTGAGACATTAAGCAAAACTGATATTAAAGAAGTCATTGAATATATTCCAAATAATAACTTGGTTAAATTGCTAATAAACTTAAATGTAATTGTTTTTGAAGATATAGTTTTAAACGAGGAAGACTTTCATTATTTTGATCCAGTATTCAAAGCGGGGAAGAATATTGATTCATACTATAATTATTTTAAAGAAGACTCTTATAGCATTCACTTAACGCTAAAATGTGCTTCTGATAAATGTGATATTTGTCAAAAAATGGTTTTTGGAAATAATATTTCTTTAGTATATTACTATAATAATTATCCAGTTTCTAAAGACAAAAACAAATATGTTGAGTACTTATTTAAAAGAATTGAAGAATTAAATATTTGTTCTTTAAGAGAGAAGATTGTTGAAGCTGAAGAGGAAAGAAATAAAATATATTTAGAAAAACAAAAAGGAATATTTTTAGATTCCTTTAATAATTTTACTGAAGATTATGATGGTCTAGAAACCCAAGAATATAATTCTAATAATCTATATGATCTTAAACCTTTATTTGAAATAGAAGAAAGAGATGAAGCGGGCGAGTTTAGTTTAAGACTTAAAATTGGAAATAAAAAATTCTATATCATAAAAAATATTTTTGAATTTTTATATGACTTTAAAGTATGTAAAACTATTGAACTTGGAAAGAAAGAAAATTTTATTTGTAATTATTCAAATTTAACACCAAGAGGACAAAAACTTTTAAAAATGGTTGCAGATGTATATTCTTCTACCATCGTAAGAAAGCAATCTACATTAATTATTTCTTCGAATATGTTTTATTCCATTATTGAATTATTTAAAGGTGAATATGTTACTATTGGTAAAGATGAATTCTTAGTATCGTTAGATAATATCAATTTTAATATCAAATTAGATGATAAGTATAAAGTCAAGATTGAACCAGATTCTTATATTGTATATCCTTTAGTGGATAGATTAATTGTCATTCATGATAATAAAATAGATTATACTTTTACGAGTGAAATGCCGATTAAAGTCTTAAGCTTCTTTACCAAATTAAATGGTAAAGATATTTCTCTTGTAAAAAATGAATTCATAGATAATATATATCCTCTTGTCGCGGATAAAATTGAAGTAGGGGAAAATATCAAAAAAGAAATAGGAACTAAGCTTATTGAAATAGATTCTTATTTTGATTACAGCGATAAGAAAATAAAATTACAAACAAAATATCGATTGAATGATAAAATCGTTGATTTAGATACAATTAAAGATAAATCAAGCTTAAATAGAATAAAAACTTATAATAACTTGTTAGCTAATTTAGGAGTAGATGAAGAAAGTAAAGCAATAAAAGATGAAGAAGATATTTATTCTTTCTTTAAACTAGATTTTACTAATTTAAAAAAGATAACTAACGTCTATTTATCAGAATCAATTTTAAATAAACAAATTGATCAATTCGTATCACCAAAATTTAAATTGACTTATGATAACGAAATAATGAGTTGTTTTTATGAAAAATCTTCCTATTCAGAAGATGACTTATATCAAATATTAAAAGCTATCAAACATAAGAAAAAATATGTCTTATTAACAAATGATCGTATTGTCGAACTTGATAATGAAGATTCTAAAATGTTTCAAGAAGTAGTTGAAGGTATGGATTTAAATCCAAAACACTTATATACAGAAGAACATGAACCATTATATAAATCATTGAAGATTTTAAATTATTTAGATAATGGTGACGTAGATGAATATATATTAAATATGGTTAATGAATTAGCTTCATTTAAAGAGGCTAAATATAAATTACCTAAAGTTAATGCTGATGTAAGAAAATATCAAGTTGAAGGTTTTAACTGGATGAAAATCCTTGAAAAATATTCTCTTGGTGGCATTTTAGCCGATGATATGGGACTTGGTAAATCACTGGAGATTATTTGTCTTTTAAAGAGCAACAATGACAATAAACCAAGCCTAATAGTATGTCCAAAGAGTTTGATTTTTAACTGGGTAAACGAATTTAACAAATTTGACGAAGAAACTAAAGTCGTTAAAATTTATGGAACAACAACGCAAAGAAAAGATATTATTACATCTATTAATCCAAATGAAAAAGTTGTTTATATTACTTCTTATGATTCTTTAAGAAACGACATAGAAAACTATGATGTAGAATTTAATTATTTAGTAATTGATGAAGCTCAATACATTAAAAACATTGAAGCATTAAAAACTAGAAAAGTAAAAGAAATTAAGGCCAATCATAAAGTCGCTTTAACAGGTACCCCAATTGAAAATAATTTGTTAGATTTATGGTCTATTTTTGATTTTATTATGCCTAAGTATTTAGATGGAATTACTTCATTTAAATCAAATTGTCAACAGGAAGAATATATTAATCTTATTTCCAAAAAGATATCGCCATTTATTTTAAGAAGAACCAAAAAAGAAGTTTTGAAGGATTTACCCGCTAAGAGTGAAAGAATCATTTCTTATGAAATGTCACCTGAACAAAGAAAATTATATGATGCAATATGTTTAAAAGCTAAAAATGAATTAGATGAAACGGGTAAAGCATTTAATGTTTTACATTTATTGACTCGATTAAGACAGATTTGTGTTTCTCCAAGTTTGTTTGTTGAAACTTATAAAGGTACAAGCGGTAAGATTGATGGATTACTTTCACTTATTAAAGAATATATTAGTTCTGGACATCGTATTTTATTGTTTTCTCAATTTGTACAAGCTTTAGACTTGATTGAAAATGAACTTCAAAAAATAAATATTGAATATTTTAAATTAACGGGAGCAACACCAGCGGAAAAACGTGTTCAATATATGAACGAATTTAACGCTAACGATAGGGTTAAGATTTTCTTAATATCATTAAAAGCTGGTGGAACTGGTTTAAATCTAATTGGCGCAGATACGATTATTCATCTTGATCCATGGTGGAATGTTGCAAGTGAAAATCAAGCTTCAGACCGAGCTTACCGTATTGGTCAAACAAGAAATGTAGAAGTCATAAAATTAATCTTAGAGAATTCTATAGAAGAAAGAGTGATAGAACTTCAACAAATTAAGAAAGACTTAATTGATAAAGTGATATCAGATGATGATTCATCTATTACAAATCTATCTAAAGAAGATATTGAATTCTTATTACAATAATTTCTATTTTTGAAAAGATCATCTTACACGCAAAATTGATTCATTCGCTAATAAATTTGCTTTGCTTTTGGGTATAAATGCTTTTTATAAAGAATCATTTTGCTAATGTTTGCATAGTTATATTTTTGTAATATGCATAAAAGTTGCTTTAGAATTTTATTAAGGGGTTATTTATGAAAAAAATTATTGTCATTGGAAGAAGTGGGACAGGAAAAAGCACATTTTCAATGAAATTAAGGGAAATAACAAACATTAATGTTTATCATCTAGATAATCTCTTTTGGAATGCAGATAAAAGTCAAGTATCAAGAGATGAATTTGATGAAAAATTAAAGGAAATATTAAATAAAAAAGAATGGATAATAGATGGAGATTATTCACGTACCTATGAAGAAAGATTTCAAAGTTGTGACACGATATTCTTTTTTGACTTACCACTTAGTGATTCTTTATTAGGTGTAGAAAGTAGAATTGGAAATAAAAGAGAAGACCTCCCTTGGAAAGAAGAATTTGATGAAGAATTCAAAGAATATATTATTAATTGGGACGAAGAAACAGCACCGAAACTAAGAAATCTAATCGCTAAATATAAAGATAAAAAGAATATTATTGTCTTCTCTTCAAGAAAAGAGAGTGAAGATTATCTTCTTACTTTAAAAAATAAAATTGCAAATAAAAGAATAACTTCAACCATTGTTATTGGTATATTTTTATTAATTAGCATTCTTTTTGTAATATGGCTTATCCCTTTTAATTTAAAAGAAAGATATTCTGCATATGTAGAAAGCGTACAAAATAGTCCAAAAGTGGAAGGAGAGATGATCTTAGTTTTAAATTTAGTGGCCGGTATTGGAGCATTAGCTTTGTTATTTGCTGCATATGTACCAGCATTGCTTAGTCTTATTAATTCAGCAGTTTCCCTTATATTTTCTATAAAAAATAGAAAATCTTCTATTAAGTGCATAAGAATAATTAATTATATTTATGATGTATTGCTTATTGGTATTATTATATTTGCTATAATAAAAATTATTTTATTTTGGACGGGAATTGCTTAATAAAATTTATTAAAAATTGGAGAAAATTATTTATGATTAATGTTGATTATTTTATTAGTAAATATCCTAAAATGGAAGTGCAAGATATTATTAAATTATATTTACAAGGTATTTTAGGCCCTGCTCACCTAATGCCAAATAAAGATAAGATGAAAATTAATTTAATGAATGAATATGAAGAATGTAAAGATATTAATTATAATTATGATTTATTTGAAGATATAAGTGAAGAATATACGCGCGTCTATATAAAACCATATTATGAGAAGATGAAATCTTTTGATAAATTAATTGAAATATTTGAAAAATCAATTGATTTAGATTTAAACATTGATGCATATAAAGAACGAATTAAATCTTTAATTAATAAAGAGAATGAAGAATTCATCAATAGATACTTAAATAGTGATAATATATTAATTAGCCATTCGCGTGTTTATAAAGAGAATTATTTTCCGCATTATCTAGTTATAAAAAGAAAATATAAAAAGGAGGTTCTATCTATGAAGAGCAAAGTATATTTTTGTTCAAAAATAACCAAAGAATCAGTTTTAAATTTATATAAGGTTTTAGGTTATGAATTAAAAGGCAATGTGGCTATAAAAGTTCATTCAGGGGAACCAGGAAATCAAAATTTTCTTCGCCCATCTTTTTGGGAAGATATTATTAATGAGGTAGGCGGAACAGTTGTAGAGTGTAATACAGCTTATGAAGGAAGAAGAAATACTACTGAAAAACATAAATTAACTTTTGTTGAACATGGCTGGAGTGCGTTTAAAGTCGATTTATTAGATGCAGAAGGTCCTGATCTAGTTTTAGATATTCCAAATGGAAAAGTGATTAAAAAGAATTATGTAGGGAAGAATCTTGCTTCTTATGATTCAATGTTAGTTTTATCACATTTTAAAGGTCATCCTATGGGAGGATATGGAGGAGCTATAAAACAGCTTTCTATCGGTCTTGCTTCTTCCTATGGAAAAGCTTATATCCATGGTGCAGGAGATCCTAAAAAGATATGGACAGCTGATCATAATTTATTTTTAGAATCAATGGCGGACGCTGCTTCTTCTATTGTCTCTTATTTTAAAGGAAACATCGTATATATTAATGTTATGAAGAATATGTCTGTTGATTGCGATTGTTGTGCCGTCGCGGAAGATCCATGCATTAAAGATATTGGAATACTTATTTCATTAGATCCAATAGCTATTGATCAAGCTTGTATTGATTTAGTATATAACTCGGATGATGAAAAAAAGGAGCACTTAATTCAAAGAATAGAATCTCGAAATGGAATTTTAACTATTGAAGCGAGTGCAAAATTAGGCTTTGGTAGTAGGGAATATGAATTAATTAAAATAGATTAGATTAATTAGCTCCTCATACCAAAAAAATTTTAAATAATTATCTACATTTAAAGATAAAATATGTAAAATAATAGCGAGGTGTTATTAATGAAATTCATTAAGAAAATAAAAGAATTCTTTAAAATAAATCTAAAAACTCTAAAACCAACAAACTTTATTTTTTTACTTTTTGCAGGCGCTATTAATGCTTTTGGAGTAACTCTTTTCTTATTCCCAGTCAAACTATACGATAGTGGAATATCCGGTCTTTCAATGTTGCTTGATCAAATTACCCCAATCTATTTAACGTTATCAATCTTTTTACTAGTTTTTAACGTTCCAATTTTTATTTTTGGATATAAAAAGGAAGGATTTGCTTTTACAATATACTCTATATTTACAGTTGGAATATATTCGCTATTTGCCTTTTTAATAACTGATGTTCTTCCTATTGATGTAAGTCTAGTTTCACCTCTTGCTGGTTCTGATTTATTGTTATGTGCGATATTTGGTGGTGTAATATCGGGAGTGGGAAGCGGCTTAACCATTCGTTATGGAGGAGCGATAGATGGTATCGATGTACTTAGCGTTATTTTTGCTAAACGTTTAGGATTAACTATTGGTACATTCAATATGCTTTTTAATCTTGCTCTATATATTGCTTGTGGAATTATTATTCAGTCGTGGATTTTACCTTTATATTCCATAGTTACATATTTTGTAGGATCTAAAACTGTCGATTTTGTAGTGGAAGGTATAGATAGATCAAAATGTGCGATGATAGTAACTACAAAAGCAGAGGAAATAACCGCTGCATTAACTAATGCTTTTTCTTCTAGCGGAACAATTGTAGAAGCTAAAGGTGGTTATTCTAAAGAAGATAAGCAAATAGTATATTTTATTATTAACCATTTTCAAATTAATAAGTTAAAAACATTAGTTCATGAAATAGACTCAAAAGCATTTATTTCTGTGAGTGATATATCTGATATTATTAAGAATCAATCTCATTAAAGGTTGATTTTTAAATATAAAAAGATTCTTTATCACAAAGCATTTATTTGATAGAATAAACAAAGAGGTAACGAATATGAAAATAAAAAAATTAATGGTTTTACCACTTATTCTAGCCACATTCACTTCATGTGAATTGAACCATGGAACAAGTTCCTTATTAAGTAATGAAACTACTTCACAAGTTGAACAATCTACTACTCAAGAAGTAGATAGTAGAATAGTAAAGCTAAAAGTTTGGTGCGACGAATCTCAAACCAATTTTATTGAGGAAGCAGTGGAAAAGTTTAAGGATATTTATCCGAATGTTACATTTGATTTTACATTTCAGGGTGTTTCAGTTTATGAAGTTCTATCAAGAATGGAAAGTTTTTTTGATTCTGCAGCAGATGTGTTTCATTTCCCAGTATCTGACTTCACACAACTCTATAAGCAAGGATTTCTACATGATTTTAATGATTATAGAAGTAAAAAAACTATAAATTCACTAGGAATTTCTAGCTCATGTTTATCTGGTGGTCAAATATATGGTATACAATATGCAATTCCATATACCTCAAATACTTATTTTATGTATTATGATTCAAATGTTTATACCAAAGAAGATGTAAAATCAGTGGAAAGTATGTTAAAAGTTAATGTTAGTGAAAAGAAATCTTCCTATAAATATAATGCTGCTTTTAATTTTGCAGATGGGTGGATTGGACAATCTATATTATATTCTTCAGGTGCAACTATTAACAAGACTACTGGCTCATTTGATAACGCTGAACAAGGAGCGTCATATTTAGCAAAATGTGCTCATAATGAAAAACTTCTTATGGCGGGAGGAACTTCTAATATAGGAGTAGATGCAGCTGCAGTTGTTACTGGTTTATGGGAAGCTGCTGAAATAAAAAGCAAATTAGGTGAAGGATACGCATGTGCCCCACTTCCTACATTAAATTTTAAAGACGAAGAAGTTCCTTGGAAAGCATCTGGCGAATATCAAATGATAGGTGTTAAATCTCTTACTAAAGAATTTGTATATGCTTCTAGATTTGCTTTATTCTTGTCGTCAGCTGAAATTCAAAGAGACAGATTTATTCGTTATGGTATAGCTCCTACAAATGAAAAAACTTTAGATTATCCTGAAGTTGCATCTTGTAAAGAGATTGTTGCCCAAACACAAACTATAGCTAATACATTTAATCAACCAACTACTTTATACTCTAAAAATGGTTATTGGGGTTTTTATCCTTCTTTCTGGTCAGATTTAAAAGCTGCAGATACAGATGAAAAAGTATCTATTGCATTACAATCCTTTAACGATCATTTAAAGCAAATTTTTTCTTCAAGTATCTAATTGTCATAAATCTGTAGTGCAATTTATAAATATTTGAGTATAATAAAATTAATCTCGTAAATGAGAAAGAAAGGATAAATGAAAATGAAATACGTTTGTACAGTATGTGGCTGGGAATATGATGAAGAAAAAGGCGCTCCAGAACAAGGAATTGCTCCAGGAACAAAATTTGAAGATCTTCCAGAAGACTTTGCTTGCCCTTTATGTGGAGTAGGCAAAGAATTATTCCAAGAAGCTGAATAAAAATAAAAAATGCTTAGTGATAAGCATTTTTTATTTGTACAAAATTTTTTATTACTTTAATTGAAAAAAATTTTTTAAGCTTAGTATTCATAATAATCTCTTTGTATGTTATAATAAATCAAGCGGGGGTGAAAAGATGTTTGAAAATATATATCCTCATAAAATACCATTTATTCCTCAAAAGGATGGAAAGATATTTGAAGATTTTAAAATTAAATTAAGAAAATATAATATCGAATCAATTAATGTTTATTTGTCTGATTCTTTAGCGCACATTAATGAAGAGAAAAATGAAGAAAAAGTTTTATATATTATGACTAAAAATGCATTAGGAATTATTCCTGATGATGATATTATTATATCGACTTGGAATGCAACACTAGAAGAGAATAAAAGAAGTGATCTTATTTCTCATTCTTTGAAAGTGATTTTTATTAATTCAGAAGCGATGGCATTAGAAAAGAATATTCGCGATGATAAAAATAAAGTTTACATTTCTAAATTAGTAGAAAAGAAAACTAAAATTAGACCATATAAAGTATTTGCATTTACAACTTATACGGCTGGATCTTCTTTCTATGATGAAAGAAGTGCAATGTATTTATATACTTCAGGTTACAACATCATATTTGACACAAGAGAAGATTATGATGCTGCTTTGACAAAGAAAGAATCTTTAGAGCAAGATATCTGTCTAACTTTAAATAAATTAACTATCGATACTTTAAGACGTAAAACAACAATTCAACCAATCATACGTTTCTTGTATCGTGATTTAATTAAAGATATCGACGAAATGGATAAAGAAAATAGAAAACAATTCTAAAAAATGTGAAGAACTGATTCTTTAATGAATCGTTCTTTTTCTAATGTCTAAAATAGAGATATTTTGTTGTTTTATGAAATAAAAAAGACTATAATCAATAAACGTTGGAGGTTATTGAATATGGAACAAACTCTTAAACAAGATTCTATATTTAATCTTGCCAAACGTATTTTGCTATTTTCAATCCCATTAATGTTAAGTGGATTTTTACAATTATTTTATAATGCCGCGGATTTAATTGTTGTTGGAAAATTTTCTGGAGAATATTCAGATCTTTCTCTTGCGGGTGTAGGGGCTACTTCATCGTTGATTAGTTTGATCTTTAACTTGTTTTTTGGTCTATCAATTGGTGCAAATATCGTTATGTCCAATTGTTATGGCGCTAAAAATGAAGAAAAGGCTCAGTTGACTCTTCATTCCTCATTGCTCCTATCTTTAATTTGTGGCGTGATTCTTGGAATACTTGGTTTTATTTTAGCCAAACAATTATTGATATTAACAAGTTGTGATGAAGAAGTTTTGCCATATGCTACTTTATATTTGCGTATCTATTTACTTGGAGCACCAGCAAATATTTTGTATAACTTTGCTCAAGGTAATCTACGTGCTATAGGTGATACGAAAACTCCTTTATATATACTAGCTTTATCAGGATTAATAAATGTATTATTAAATCTGCTTTTTGTTATTTGTTTTAAAATGAATGTTGCCGGCGTGGCTTTAGCTACCATCGTTTCTCAATACTTATCTTCATTTGCTATTGTCTTCTTTTTATATAAAATTAAAAATCCTTATGTTCATTTTTCTTTTGAAAAACTTAGATTATCAAAAGAAGTAACTAAAGAGTTGATAGTTAATGGAATTCCTGCTGGTATTCAATCTTCTGTTTTCTCTTTAAGCAATGTCATTATTCAAGTGGCAATAAATGGATTTGGAAAATATGTGATTGCTGGAAAAACCGCGGCATTTTCAATTGATAATTTTGTCTATCAAGCTATGAATTCTTTCTATACTGCTTGCATTGTTTTTACTGGTCAAGGATATGGAGAAAAAGATATTAAAAAGATGAAAAAAGTGTTTTGGATATGTAATTTTTTCGTTGTTTATATTGGACTTTTTATGGCTTCGATTATCATCCTTAATTCTAATTTCTTCTTAGGACTATATACAGATAGTGAAGAATCATTACAAGCAGGTCAACAAGTAATGTTTACTGTATTACCACTATATTTCTTATGTGGTTTAAATGAAGTAAGTTGTGCTGAGCTTCGCTCTTTAAAACATCCTTTAATTCCTACTATTATTTCTATCACTTTTATATGTGGATTTAGAATATTATGGATCTATACTTATTTTGCTAAACACAAAACTATTGAAGTTTTATATATGAGTTATATCATTTCTTGGACGCTTGCTTGGCTCATTCATTTTTGTCTATATTATTTCTTAAGAAATAAATCGTATGAAAAAATGTTGAAATTAATATAAATGGTTTGTTATCTTATTATACTTATTTTATAATTTTCTTATAGGAAGTTAGAAGATGAAAGATTTTTCAAATATAAAGTTCAATGGAAAATTTAGAAACTATCAACTTGATGTTCTAAATAATATTTTAAAGCATATCGAAGACAAGAAAATTCATATTGTTGCAGCACCAGGAAGTGGGAAGACCATCCTTGGACTTGAGATTATTCGTCATATTGGTAAGCCATGTTTAATCTTATCTCCCTCCATTACTATAAGACAACAATGGGGAATAAGATTTAAAGAAAATTTCTTGAAAGAAGGAGAAGATATTTCTTCTTATTTTTCATCGTCTCTTTTAGAACCTTCTTTAATTAATTCTATTACTTATCAAGGATTATATTGCGCTATTAATCAAATAAAAGAAGAAAATGATGATAACGATGAAGAGGATGATGAAAAGGAAGAAGTCAATGATTATTCTTCTTTTGATCTTATTAAAACTATTAAAGATAACGGAATTACAACTATATGCTTGGATGAAGCGCATCACCTTCGCTCGGAATGGCAAAAATCATTAGAAAAATTTTTAAATCTATTAGGCGAAGAAATAACCACTATTTCTTTAACGGGAACGCCACCTTATGATTCTACTCCTGGAGAATGGAAAAGATATATATCATTGTGTGGGGAGATTGATGATGAAATCTACATACCACAGTTAGTAGCGCAACATAATCTATGTCCGCATCAGGATTTTATCTATTTTTCTTATCCTTCGGAAAAAGAAATAAAATTATTAAAAGATAATAAATATAAAATATTAAGTGCTATTGATTATATATGTCATCAAGATTATTTTAAACAAATAATGGAAACGATTAATTCCTTCTACAAAAAAGATGAATTTTCAACATTAGAACACTTTAAAGAAATTGGAGCTGTTTTAGCGCTTGGTTATCATTTTGGATACAAAATTGATGATAATTTAGTAAAACTAATTAATTATAATGATCGGGTGCTACATTTATCATTTGAAGAGTGTAAATTGGCTTTTCAATTTATCATATCATCTCCTTCTTTCTTCTTTGAAAATGCTCAAGACGTTTATAATGAGTTGAAGAAGAGAAATCTTATTGAAAAGAAAAAAGTGAATTTTTCTTATTCTGATAAAGTTTCTTCTGCCCTCATGTCATCAAGTAGTAAACTTCAATCTATTTTAGAAATTACTAAACATGAAATTCAAAGTCTACAAGATGATTTAAGAGAAGTTATCCTCACAGATTTTATCAAGAAAGAAGCTTTATCAAATTTAGGAAAAGATAATAAGAACCTTCCTATATCCACGGTTAGTATATTTGATATATTAAGCAAAAATATAGATAGATCAATCGCGATACTTTCAGGTTCATTAATCGTCGTGGAAGAGAAAATAAGTGACTATATTGAAGAAGAAGCTAAAAAAAGAAATATAAATGTTTCTTTTAGAAGCATCAAAGCTAATCCTAAATATATCGAAGTCAATTTTTCTTCAAAAAATAAAGAAAAAGTATCCTTGATGACTTCTTTATTTGAAAGAGGAATTATTCAAATCTTAGTAGGCACTAAAGCGCTTCTTGGTGAAGGATGGGATTCTCCATGTATCAATACATTAATTTTAGCGTCTTTTGTTGGCTCTTTTATGCTTTCTAATCAAATGCGAGGAAGAGCAATTCGCGTAGATAGTAAACATAAAGATAAATGCTCTACCATCTATCATTTAGCTACCTTAGAACCTATTTATGAATTTAAAGAAGAGAATATTTCTTCTTTATATAAAGAAATATTTGATCCAGAGAATAATTTAATCTCAGAAGATTTTGATAATATCGCATCTCGCTTTGATTGCTTTTTAGCCCCTAGTTATTCTGTTGATGAAATTAGAGATGGTATTGAAAGAATCGATATTATTAAAGGGCCTTTTACTGCTGAAGGTATTCAAAAAATAAATCAAGAAACATTAAAAATAAGTGCCTCAAGAGAAGAAATCAAAAAGCAATGGGAAAGGTGCTTAGTTGATGTTGATAAGATGAAAATTGTCGAAGAATGTGAAATTAGAGATTTTGTCCATCCTTACTCAGATGTTGTCTTTAATATCTTTTCTTTAGTTATGATGATATTTACTTTAGTATCTTTCACAATACTATATGTTCACTATCATTGGTTTTCTCATTCCATTGCCATTATTATTTATGTGATAACTTGTATTACTTCTTTTTATGGATTTGCCCGTATTTTCTCATATATTTTAAAATTTATAACTCCAGAAAATACGGTGAGAAATTTATCTCGTATCCTACTTCGTTCTTTAAAAAAAGTTGGGGTTATTAAGACAAAAGAGGCTAAAGTACAAACAAGATCTTATGATAAACAAAAAAGAATTACATGCACTATAATAAACGGAACAATTTATGAAAAAAATATTTTTACTAAGGCTTTAGTGGAATTATTGTCCGAGATTGATAATCCGCGTTATTTACTTGTAAAAAAGGTGGGAAAACTACTTAACTTTTATTCTTCTTTTGCTTGTCCTTCCATACTTGCATCTAATCGAAATAACGCTAGAGTGTTACAAAAATATTTAGTAAGAAACAGGGGACGTTATGAACTTATTTATACGCGAATTCCTGGAGGAAATAAATTTATCTTTAAAGCGAGAAAATTTTCTTATATAAATAAGAACACAAAGAAGATAAAACAATTGAAACGTGTTATAATGGTTGATGAAGGGTAGGTTGTTTTAAATGAATATATTATTTTTCTTAATACCTAAGATTAACGTCGTATGTGTTAAACAAGATTATACACTTCGTCAAGCTCTTGAAAAAATGCATGCTCATCGTTATTCAGTTATTCCCATTGTTACTCGAAGCGGAGAATATGTAGGTACATTATCTGAAGGCGATATTCTTTGGTTTTTAAAAGAACATCAAAATCTAGATTTAAATGCTACAGACGATATCAAGATTACTGATATAGAACGTTATCGGTCATATAGTTCAATTAACGTCATGCAAAATATGGAAGATTTGATTCACATTGCAACAGAACAAAACTTTGTTCCAGTTGTTGATGATCGCAATATGTTCATTGGAATTATCACTCGTAAAAGTGTTATCACCTATTTTGCTTCTAAAGTTGAAGATAAAGAAGAAAAAGAACAATAAACATAGATGTGTGTTACTCTATTTATTGAAGTAAAAAAACACTTTTGTTATAATCATTTTTGGTTGATAAAACAATTTTTATTTATGATATTTAATATCAAAGGAGAGTAGAAAAAAATGAAAAAACCAGTATTACTTGTTGTTATGGATGGTGTCGGTTTTTCTAAAACTGGCCTAGGAGATGCAGTTAGTTTAGCTAATACTCCAACACTTGATTACTTACTAAAAAATTATCCAAATACTAAATTAAAGGCACATGGACCTGCAGTTGGTCTTCCAACTGATGACGATATGGGAAATTCCGAAGTTGGTCACAATGCTTTAGGCTGTGGACAAATTTATTCACAAGGTGCAAAACTTGTAAATGAATCAATTCTTTCTGGTAAAATGTATGAATCACAAGCATGGAAAGAAGTTGTATCAAACGCTAAAGAAAAGAATTCAACATTACATTTCTTAGGCTTATTATCAGATGGTAATGTCCATTCTAATATCTCTCATTTAATCGCTATGATTAAAGAGGCAAAAAAAGAAGGAGTGAAGAAGTGTCGTGTGCATATTCTTCTTGATGGTCGTGATGTTCCCGCTACATCTGCTTTAATATATGTTGAACAATTAGAAAATTTAATTAAAGAAGTTAAAGATGATAACTTTGATATTGCAATTGCTTCTGGTGGAGGACGTATGAAGATCACTATGGACCGTTACCAAGCTAACTGGAAGATGGTTGAAGAAGGATGGCATACTCATGTTCTTGGTGATGCAAGAATGTTTGCTTCTAGTAGTGAAGCTATTGAAACATATCGTAAAGAATTAGGTGTAATCGACCAAGATTTACCTGCATTTGTCATTGGAAAAGATGGAAAACCAGTAGGAAAAATCGTAGATAATGACTCTGTTGTTTTATTTAACTTCCGTGGTGATAGAGCCATTGAGATTTCTATGGCATTTGATATGAAAGACTTCGATAAATTTGATCGAGTTGTTTATCCAAATGTAGTTTATGCTGGTTTATTACAATATGATGGTGATTTAAAATTACCAGCACGCTTCTTAGTAAATCCACCAGAAATCAAAAATACATTAACAGAATTAATGGTGGCTAATAATGTCAATGAATATGCTATTTCTGAAACACAAAAATATGGTCACGTTACATATTTCTGGAATGGTAATAGAAGTGAAAAATTCTCTGAAGAATTAGAAACATGGGTAGAAATTCCTTCTGATGTTGTTTCCTTTGATCAAAGACCTTGGATGAAAAGTGCTCAAATTACCGATACTTTAATTGAAGCTTTAAAATCTAAGAAATATTCTTTCTTAAGAGTTAACTTCCCAAATGGTGATATGGTTGGTCATACCGGTAATTTAGATGCAACAATTTGTTCTATGGAAGCTCTTGATTTAGCTTTAGCAAGACTTTATAAAGTTTGTAAAGAGCAAGGATATATTATGCTTGTAACTGCAGACCACGGCAATGCTGATGAAATGCTTGAAAAGAATAAAAAAGGAGAACTTCAAGTTAGAACTGCTCACTCATTAAATCCAGTTCCATTTATCATTGTTGATGACGATAATACATATGAAATTAATGAAGGTGAATTTGGCTTAGCAAATGTTGCTCCAACAGTAGCAAAATTATTTGGTTTTGAAGCTCCTTCTTCATGGGAAAAATCAATTATTAAATAACAAAGAAAATCAATAAAGCAAGTCTCGCACTTGCTTTTTTAAAGGAGAAAAAAGATGAAGCAAGAAATGATTATGGTCCGTTACGGAGAGTTATCTACAAAAGGAAAAAATATTGGTGATTTTATTAAAATGCTGGGAAATAATATTAAAAGAGCATTGAAAAAATATCAAAAATTAGAATATAGAATCAGTAGGGATCATATTTATATCACATTAAATGATGAACCATATGAACAAATTAAAGAAATATTAAAGGGTGTTTCTGGAGCATCTTCCTTTTCTCTTGTCTATAAAGTTGAGTCGGATATAGATCGAATCAAAGAGGCATGTTTAGAACTAGCTAAAGAAGAAAATAAGAATACTTTTAAGATAAAATCAAAACGTGCTGATAAAAATTTTCCTTTTGTAAGTGATGATATAAATAGAGGTGTGGCAACAGAAATATTAAAAAATACCTCTTATAAAGTAGATGTACATAATCCTGATTTATTAATCAATATTACTGTAAGAAGTGATGCCACTTATATTTATATTAATGAAGAACAAGGGGCTGGGGGATATCCTCTTGGAATTGCTGGAAAAGGATTAATGATGATGTCAGGCGGTATTGATTCTCCCGTTGGATGCTATTTGATGATGAAAAGAGGAATTAAGATGGAATGTATCCATTTTGCTTCTCCTCCTTATACTTCACAAGCCGTTATTACAAAAATTACCGATCTTTTAAAGGTTTTAGCTTCTTATCAAGGTCAAATGCGTTTATACGTCGTTCCTTTTACTAAATTACAGGTAGAAATTTATAAGTATGCTAAAGAAGCATATGCAATTACTATTATGCGTAGAATGATGTATCGTATCGCTGAGATTGTGGCTCATCGTCATAATTGTTTAGTTATAGCAAATGGTGAATCGATTGGACAAGTAGCTTCGCAAACGTTAAAGAGTATTTCTGCAATAGAAAATGTTGTCAAAATGCCAGTTATAAGACCTCTTGCTATCTTTGATAAAGTTGACATCATTAAAATTAGTAAAGATATTGGAACTTATGATATTTCCATTCGTCCATTCGAAGATTGCTGTACCATATTTGATCCAAAAAATCCAACTACCGCGCCTAAAGATGATATAATTGAAAAGATTGAAAGTTCCTTCCCTTGGCAAGACTTAGTTTATGAATGTGTCAAAGGAATAGAAACGTTTATCGTCGATGAAGATTATTCTTCAAATGAAGAAACTATGCAAGATTTATTATAGTAATTTATAAAGTGGGTACACTATTCTTGAGGTGAAGAATAGTGAATAAAAAACAAAATAAATCAACTTCTACTAAGAAGAATAAAACTATGAATAATAAAGAAGAATATACTTCTGAAGTTGCTCCTTCTAGTTCTAAATCTAGAAGAAAAGGCACTTCCAAGAAGTAAAAATAAGGGACACTTGTCCCTTTTTTTGATGATAAGAACGATATTTTATATTCTTTATTTTGTTTGTATTATTCTTTATTTTTTATTTGTATTTCCTCTATATATGGGATTTACTTTGTCCTCCTCTTCTTTTAGCGTCTCCATCTATTCACTTAGAATTATTAATAAAAAGGGTGATAAAATGATTGAATTCTTTAAAAAATTAATTCCCAAAAATAAAGATGAAATCTCTAAATCAATCGATTATGGGTATTTATTAAACTATGTTCATATCGATGAGATTATTTTAAAAAGAAAAGTGCTTGTTGATGATTATTTACTGAATGTCTATTTGTCTTCTTTTATAAATATAATAGATCAATTTACACCAAAGATAAAAATTAATATAAAACAAGATAAAGAAGAGAAAATCCGTTTAGTTTTACATTTTAATGTTGGAATAATTCTATTAAATTATCTTAGTATAAGGAGAAAATATTTTCATGGAAAAAAGCAAAATATCTGATTATTTACGTGATTCGGTAGGGCTCGTATCAACTCTTATTGATACAAGTAAAATCATTGGAAAACCGCTTATTATTTCACCTTCTAAAGCCATAATTCCGATTTCTAAAGTGAGTTTTGGACTTGGAAGTGGAAGTGGAAAAGTGGGTCAAAAAGAAGAAAAAATTAGCAAAAAGTTAAAAGAAGAGTATGCTTCAGATTTAAGTCCTAATCTTGGAGCATCTTTAATTGGAGTTAATATGGTTCCCGAAGCTTTTTTGCTTATTGAAGAAGGCAAGACCTCCATCATCTATATGGAAAGAGATGATACTTTATTTGAGAAGATTCTATCTATATATAAAGCTGTAAAAAAGTAAAATAAAAACTTGGTGACTATTGTTCACCAAGTCTAATTTTTAACTTATTTTGCTAATGCTTTTTTTGCTAAATTGACTAATTGTTCGAAACCTTTTTCGTCTGTGATAGCCATTTCAGAAAGCATTTTTCTATTAACATTGATACCAGCAACTTTTAAGCCATGCATTAATGTTGAGTAGCTCATATCGTAATTTCTTGCAGCTGCATTGATTCTTACGATCCATAATTTTCTGTAATCACTCTTAACTTTTCTACGTGAAACGTAAGCATAGTGTAATGAGTGTAATACTTGTTCATTAGCTGTTTTGAATAATAAGTGTTTTGAACCGAAGTAACCTTTAGCTCTTTTTAAAACTTTTTTTCTTCTTGCGCGTGTTGTTGTTCCACCTTTAACTCTCATTTTCTATACCTCCTACTTTTGAATTAATTGATTTACTCTCTTGTAGTCTGACTTAGCGAGAGTATTTGGCATTCTTAAATGTCTCTTTTGTTTTGTTGATTTGTTGTGGCTTAAGTGTGATACGTGTGAGTGAAAGATTTTTACTTTACCTGAGCCTGTTACTTTCATTCTTTTTAATAAAGCACGTTTTGATTTCATTTTTGGCATGATTTTGTCCTCCTATTTTTTAATTTTTGATGCTAAAATGCATGTTAGGATTTTTCCATCTAACTTCGCTTCTTTTTCAACATTAGCGACTTCACTAACGCCCTCAATGAAACGTTTAATAACTTCTTCACCTACTTCAACGTGTGAAAGTTGTCTTCCTCTGAAACGAAGTGTAACTTTGATTTTATCTCCAGCATTTAAGAATTTTAAAGATTGTTTGATTTTAGTATCTAAATCATGTTGACCAATAACAGGTGTTAATTGAATTTCATGAATTGAAATCTCTTTAGCACGTTGGTTTCTTTTCATTTCTTTAGCTTTCTTTTGAGACTCAAATCTGTATTTACCATAATTTAAAATCTTACATACAGGTGTCTTAGCGTCAGGATTTAAACATACTAAATCAAGATTATATGTTTCCGCGACTTGTCTTCCTCTTAGAGGTGACATAACACCTAGTGATTTTCCATCAGGTCCAATTACAAGAACTTGAGCAAAACGAATCTTTTCATTTACTAGATCTTCATTTCTAGAATTTGGTCTTTCGTTATTAATAATAGAATCCTCCTTGATAAAATAAAATGGGCACAGAATCCTGCGCCCATTGAAGTTACATAGTATATATGTGACAGCTTACCAATTCGATTAATCAAATCTGGTGAGAAGTTGAGCGCTTCTTCTTTCCACAAATTTATTTGCATAGATATGATACAAGGTGACTAGTAATAAGTCAACAAAAATATTTAAAATTATAAAATTTTTGATTTGGTAAATAATTAATAGAGGAATTTGATAATACGTTTTCTAGTGTGCATACAATTATACACAAATAGTTAAAAAATTATAGCAATTTTTGCGCATACATATTTTAGCTTTGGAAAAAGTAAAAGTTAAAGTTCAGATCAAATTGTTGCATTTAGTTTTTCAACTAACAATGTATAAATAAAATAACCTTTGTATTCGTTTTGAGTATAAAAGTCATTTTGTGTATAATGTATAAGAGGTAAAATTATGAACGGACAAGAAAAGCAAAATTCTTTAGCCCTATATGTATCTATAATAGTCATCATTGGACTAGCTATTGTTTTTATTATAATCTTTATCTTGTATTCTATAAAAAAAGGAAAACATATTTCATGTGGAAATGAAGATGAAATCTTAAAATTAGATATTGATAAAAAGATTTCTTCTTTAGAAGAAAAAGCCGCTAATAAGGGTGAAAAAATTGATAAAGCAAATATAAAGAGTATCCTTTTAGAAAAAAAGGTTAGTGATAAAGTAGTTGAAATATTAATGTATTTATTTTCTTTTGTTATCTTTGGCGTTTTAATTGTCACATTTAGTTTTGCATTATCCTTTAAATTAAATAACCAAAATTTATATATTTTTGATACAACATATTTAGCTATTCGTACAGGTTCAATGGAAACTGTAAATGAATCAAATACATATATTCAAGAAAATAATTTAACAAATCAGATTGAAACATACAGTTTGATTGGAATTGATAAAGTTAGTAGTGATGAGGAAATTGAATTATATGATATCCTTGCATACAAATATAAAGGGACAACGTATGTCCATAGAGTTATAAAAATATTTACCGATGAAGAAACAGGAACAACATGTTATACCTTAAGAGGAGATGCAAATAGTTCTTCTTTATCATTTGAAACAAATATTACTTTAGATGATATTGTTGGAAAATATAATGGTTACCAAAATTACGGTTTAGGAGTCGCATTTTTTTATCTACAATCCAATATTGGCATTGTTGCTATTATAAGTGCAATGTTATTTGTCATTAGTTTTGATTTTAGTGAAGGAAAAATTGAAAAAGCTTATTATAAGAGAAGCGAATACATTTTAGAACAAATAGAAGAAAAAGCTAAAAATGAAAAAAATCCTGAAGTAGAAGGAAAAGAAAATCAAAACGAAGAAATAATTGTAGAAGAACATAAAGACTTATTTATTGAGGAGATAAAAGGTAGCAATGCTTCATTAATGAAGAAGATAAAGAAAGTAACGATGACTAGGAAAATGACTAAGTTATTTACTATCTTGTATGCAATTATCGTTGTTGTAACTCTTGTAGGAACGGGCTTTTGTTCTTGGAGATTTATTGAAAAAGGAGTAAAAGAAAATAAAATTCAAGTAGTGGTTACAGATGAAACAAGTGTTGGATATTTTTTCATCGACCAACAACCTATATACGTGCTAATAAGAGAAGTGACTCATTCACGCGCGGATTTATTTGATTGAATATAATTTATTTTTGAAAAAAGTAGATAAAATGATATGTCCAAAGCTAATTTGCTTTGGATTTTTTGCTTTTATAGGATTTGATAGTAATTACGCATATAGTTAAAATACAAATATTTTTTAAAAAAAATAATGCTTA